>Ga0247609_10000201_pt1 | contig 87794 bp, 69 predicted proteins | sample 172DNAGHGlowgp2_FD_193487 | JGI IMG/M metagenome (GOLD analysis project Ga0247609, IMG submission 193487) | Sheep rumen microbial communities from Palmerston North, Manawatu-Wanganui, New Zealand - 1728 DNA GHGlow gp2 | ecosystem: Host-associated > Mammals > Digestive system > Stomach > Rumen ...
ATTATCCTGTCGCCGTAAAAAAATATAACACAACATTGTTATATGCCAAAAAAGTTATATTTTTGCGGCGACTAAAAAAACAAAATTGAAATGATATGAAATGGAATGAATTACGAAGAATTGCAGAAAAAAAGGTTGGTACTTATGGTGAACGGGAGGAAATCATGACCTCTATCGATATCCGGGGAAAGGAGAAGTTTTGGAAATAGAAAGACACGGTTCTCAGGAAATAAGGCCGGGTTTGTATTACAAACTGAAAAAACAAATAGGATTTTGAAAAAAAAGAAAGGAAATAATAGCGATATGGAAAAACGTACAGCATTAATCGAAAAGGGCAAAGACGGCACTTTCGGAATCTTTACTCCAGACATAGAGTCCACTATCATCGGAGAAGGTAATACGGTGGCTGAGGCCAAAGCGGATTTTGAGAATTCTGTCAGAGAAATTATCCGATTTTGCGAAGAAGACGGAGTCCCTGTACCGGATGATCTGAAAAACATCACGTTCGTGTACAAATACGACATGCCCTCTTTCCTGAACTACTACGATTACCTCAACATGACCAAACTGGCCAACATGTCGGGCATCAACCCCTCACTGATGCGCCAGTATAAAAGAGGACAGTATATCTCGGAAAAACAGGTGTCGAAGATACAGGCCGCCATTCACAAAATCGGGAAAGAGCTGTTGGCGGTGCAGCTGGTGTAACTAACGCCTTTTGCCTATTGCCTTACCACTCAGAATTGGAAGTAGATGAACGGCTGCAGGTCGGCGGTGACGAACTGGTAGAGCACGAAGACGGCCGCGACCACGATGAGACCCATCAGCCAGATCGGGAGCATGGCGAAGTTGAGGCGGTACCAGCGTTTCCAACGGTCTGGGAGCCAATGGATAACCATGCCCAATACGAACATGATGAAGACACCGCGGTAGTTGGCCAGGATGTCGGGGATGGCCGCCAAATTCCACTGCCCGCCGATGCTGTTGACCATCGCCTTGGCGGTCTCCCACGCCGTTTCGTTGGCAATGGCCGGATCGAGGTTGGAGCCCGAACGGAAGAACAACCGCGTGAACGAGATGAAGACGAATGTCTGAAGGATGCCCCATGTCTTGTCTAACCACTCCACCGTCTTGTCGGGTTTGATTAACGTGAAGATGGTCTTGATTAAGGTTCCCGCGAACCACACGCCGCTCCACACTACGCCGATCATCAGCGCAGGATGCGGCCACAAGTGGTTGGTGATCAGGAAGGTGACGAATATTACCGTGGCAATGGTGCTCTTGACGAGCATGTTGCCGTGTCGCCAAATCTTGTACGACAGGATGCCGATGCCGTTCAAGCCGCCCCAAATCATGAAGTTCCACGAGGCGCCGTGCCACAAGCCGCCTAACAGCATGGTGTTCATCATGTTGAGGTTGGTGCTGATCTTCAACCTCGCCTTCTTGCTCACTAACGAGGCAACGAGTAACCCAAACGCGATGCCGCCGATGATGCAGGTGACCACCACGCTCTTGGTGAGCAGGATGATGACCGCCGCGATGAGCGAGATGCAAAAGTAGGTGCCGAAGGTGGCGTTGCGGTTGCCGCCGAGCGGGATATAGAGGTAGTCCTTCAGCCAGTTGGAGAGCGAAATGTGCCACCGCTTCCAGAAATTTCCCGGGTTGGTGGCCTTGTATGGCGAGTTGAAGTTCTTGGGCAGGTAGAAGCCCATCAGCATGGCCACGCCGATGGCAATGTCGGTGTAACCCGAGAAATCGGCATAGACTTGCAGGGAATAGACGAACAGTGCCGACAAGTTTTCGAAAGCGGTGTAGAGCGACGGGTTGTTGAAGACTCTGTCCACGAAGTTTACGGCAAGGTAGTCACTCATTATCAGCTTCTTGGCCAATCCGTTGAGAATCCAGAAGACGGCGATGCCGAACTGTCGGCGGGTAAGGAAGAACTTCTTGTAGAGCTGAGGCACAAACTGGTCGGCGCGGACGATGGGACCGGCAACCAGTTGCGGAAAGAACGATACGTAGAACCCGAAGTCGAGGATGTTGGAGACGTGCGTGATTTTTCGCTTATAGACATCCACCAAGTAGCTGATATTCTGGAAAGTATAGAACGAAATACCCACGGGAAGCAGGATTTTGGAGGCATCGAAATAATCGGTTCCCGACCAATCGTTGGCCCATTGCGCGAGCCAATTGATGACCTCGTGCTCGCTGCCCACGATGGTGTTGTAGGCATCGGTGCAGAAGTAAGCATACTTGAAGTAGAAGAGTATTAGCAAGTTAATGACAACGCCCGAAATCATGAACGTTTTGCGCCAGCCATTGCGCTGCGATTTGTCCATGAAAACGCCGAGGAAGTAGTCTAAGAAGGTGTCAAACAGCAGGATAAGGACGAAGAGACCGGAAGTTTTGTAGTAGAAGAGCAGGCTGACGAAGAAGAGGAAGGTGTTGCGCAGCAGACGTTTGCTGTGGAAAAGCGCGAAGCCGGCATAGACAATGGCGAAGAAGGCCCAGAAATTAAACTGGGTGAACAACAGAGGGTGTGTCTCGTCGAACGAGAACAGGTTGATCAGAAATTGTGAAACATTCTCCCAGGTCATTCTTTCATGGATTTAAGGGGTTGTACGAAGGCGTGCCAGAAGAGGTCGCCGATGAGGTTGTAGCCGTTCACGGTGAAGTGTACGCGATCTTTCTGCGCCAGACCCTTGGCCTGCCATTTGGCCATGGAACCGAGCCCGCCCATCACTTCGAATTGGTCCCAGCAGGCACCGCCTGTGAGGTCGGCCAAACGCTTCATTGTCTCACTTACCAGCGGTCCGGTTTGGTTCACAGCATAGCGTCCCCGCCGCACTTTCTTCCACGTGTCGTTGTTCGACAGGAAGATAAACGCGCATTCGGGGTTGGCTTCGCGGATGCGGGCGATGAGTTGTAAGTAGTTGTTTTTGAATACGGTGGAGTCGAAATCGTTGCCGAAAGCGTCGTTTACGCCGATACCGAAAATCACTAAATCTGGCGGGAAGGCCTTCATGTCGCGGGTGAAGTTTTTGCATCTCAGATAAGACGGTACTGTCGCGCCGTTAACGCCTATGGACGTGAACGTCACGCCGGATTTTCCGTTTTTCAGCCACAACCCGTTGACAAAGAAGGTGTCGGCCTTGCCGCAGGGGAAGTAGAAGGTGAACTCCTGCAAAGGCTGGCCCGGGTAGAAGTAGTAGCGTTCGTTGACGCTGTCGAACTCGTCGGGGAAGCGCCAGAGGGTATCGTACTTCAAAATCGGGTCGATGTACATGCCGTTGGAGCGGCCGAAGAGCACGAGCGTGTCGCTGGCAAAGTCGTAGTCGGGGTCGTTCATCTTGAATTTGATGGAATGCACGGATTGGGTGCAGTAGACTGAAATGCCCGACATGCCGAGCGGCGACGGATACTCTTTGTAGACGTTGCGAATTAGCGAGAAGGCATCGGAGCGTGTGATGCTGTAGTCGCGGGGATTGTTGCAGGTGTTGGCGGCCGAGTAGGGGAAGATGAGTCCGCGGTCGGCGGGTTCGCTGTCGTACTCTGCCAAAACGTGCCGCCGTATGCGGTTCGACATGGTGCCCGCTTGCACGTGTGAGCCGCCGATATGCATGATATGGACATTTCCACGCTTGTTTTGGATGACATCGTTCCATTTTTGATAAAAACGCACCAGTCTCATGCTGTCTTTGCCCCAATAGAGCGTGTCGTCGTTGAATCGGATAAAGGAAAAAGTGGAGTCGTAGGACGAGAACAGCTCGGGCAGCACCCACACGGCGGAGGTGTCGGCCTCCATTTCCAACGCAACACTGTCGGCGGCTTCATCCACCTGCGCAAAAGCAGTCATACTGCTGAGAATCAAAGTGATGAGTGTCAGTTTTGCGCAGCGTCCCATAGATTGTCGAATTGTTCGGCACCCATCTTGCGACGGGTGGTGTAGAGTTCATACATCGTGGCGAAATTCTCCGCAAGCGTCTTGCCGACATAGTTTGCGCCGGTAGGGGTGAAATGCACGTAGTCGGGACCCGCCCAACCTTTCTTCACCCAGGCCACCATCGAGTTGCGACCACCCATCACTTCGTACAAGTCCCAGTAAGCCACATGGTTGCGTAGACACATGTTTCGCAGACTGTCTACCATTGCGGGCAGGTACGTATAGGTCTGCAGCGAGCCGCTGTATGAGTGACTCATGTCGGAAGGACCGATGAATAGAAGGGTCGCGTTGGGGCAGACGCTCTTGATGCGTCGGATTTGGCCCTGCATGGTGGCGCAGTATTTATTGATGGAGGCAGTGCTGTAGGTGGAGGGCATCTGGTTGCCGCCGAACTGCAGGATAATCATCCCGACATCGGAAAGTTGGTAGCATTGGCGCAGGATGGTGTCGGTGACGAGGGTGAACTGGGTGCCGGAGGAGCTTCGCAGCGGGATGTTATCGACGCTCACGCCCGGTCCGTTGTCAATCATAATGCCGTAAATATCTGCCGTGCCTTGCATGTTGATACGCAACGAGGCGGTGGAAGTGTCTGTTTGCCAGCGGAATGCGTGAATTCCTGCGCCCGCACTCGTGCATGTGGAGTCGTAGTGGTATTTGCGGTCAGAGAGGGTGGCGCGGAATTTGCCGTCGTGGTCGTTGTAAAGAAGGGTGACGCGGGAGAACCGTTTCACGCGGTTGTCGGTGCGTTTGTTGGAGGTGGCGTTGGCGGTGAAGGTGCCGCTGCCAGTGAGACGGTAGCATTTCAGCATGAGGCCGTAGTTGCCCTTTGCCCGCGCCCCGTCGCCGTAGGTCGAGTAGAGGGTGAACGGTCCGCTGGCCGACTGACTCACCGCGTAGGATGCAACGGTCTGGACAGCAGGTAGTAAGCCAGGACCACCGCCGCCGAATTTCGACTGGCACCAACTACGAAGATTGCCGGAGATGCGGTCCATTTCGATTTGCGAATCACCATAGTGGAGCACGCGCAGCACCTCGTTCTTGGATTTGGCCGCCGCCGCCCTTGCGAAGAATTTGTCAAAGTAGGTGATGTCGCCGTCGGGCAGGTAAAAGTGTCCTTCCGAAGCAAGGGTGGTCTTGAAATGTTCGAGGGTGTCTAATTGTTCCTCAACGCGTTTCTGCTTGATGGAATCTTCCTTGGCAATTTCCGCGATGATGGCTTCGCGTTTCTTGCGGTTGAACAGCGTGGCCTTGGGAATGCGTTTGTCGCGGGAAAGTCTGTCGCCAGGCATATCCGGCAGGTCTGCATTGGGATCCGCGAGCACTTTTTCGATGGAAGGGAAGTTCAGGGTGTGCTTGGCCAGCGTAACGCCCTCTTCGGGATAGAAGAAGCTGATGATCCCTAAACAGGTGATTATCAACATAATGAATAACGCTATTTGCCAAGGTTTCATATAATATATATGTCCGAAATTTGAGGGCGCAAAAGTACACTTTTTTGGGTAATACGGATAAAGGTATCTGTAAGGAATTAGACATCCCGATCTGTCGGTCTCCATAGTGTTCCTTTTATTCGTTTCGGCGTATGTCAAAAAAAAGTGTATCTTTGCCGCCTCAAATTTGATGGTGGAAAGAATGTACGTTTCCACTGTCGGGTCCCATAGCTCAGTTGGTTAGAGCAGCTGACTCATAATCAGCGGGTCCAAGGTTCGAGCCCTTGTGGGACCACTTTCTTGATCAGGAAATCCGAAATGTCCGTAAAAAAGTTGAAAATGTTGTCGTTCGTGCAGAGGCAATGGTTTCTGCTGTCGTTTCTTGTTTGTCTCTCCTTTGGGTTGGACCCGTGCAAAAACCGGACTCGCGATAAGGCAAAAAGCCAGCAAGAGACTGAGAATAATTGCCAAACGGACACCTTGTCCGTCGATTTTACGGAACTTGAGCGTCTCAACCCGGCTCTCTTGAATACCCTCGACTATTTTATCGGGGAAATTGACGGCGAGCCGCACATCCTGAAGTTCACGTCTGCCTCCAAGAACGAAATTCAAGGGAAATGGTATCCCATCGACACTTCCACGAACACCAGCTGTCCTGTCGTTTTCACTCTCAGGTGTGCCGACAGCGCGTATGTGTTGACCTACGGCGAGGAAACAGCTTCGGTACGGTTCTCCCTACACATCGATACAGTATCCCTTTCCGGTTCCGTCACCGCCCTTGGCGACCAGGCGCGAGAGCACCGCATCGCCTTCAAGCGTCACCGTTTCCCAGCTTACACGGTGGCAACCTCAAGCTGCTACCTCGAACCCCAATTCACCTTCACGAGAGTGCCGGACATCAACTACGGCAAGGTGAAGGGCTTTTGGACAAGCTACCCGATGGAAGGCGACACGAACTACGCCAAAATGATTTTCAAACTGTTGCCTAACACTATGGCTTCCAAGAAATTGGACTTGTCCATGGATTTGTACCTCCCGAATGACAGCGCCCATAACCATCCGTTGCTTGTGCTATTGCACGGCGGCGCTTTTTTCTTCGGAGATAAGGGTGAACGCAATATGCGGGGATGGTGCGAGCATTTTGCACAGTGCGGGTATGCGGTGGCGTCCGTCAACTACCGAATGGGGTTCGCTATCACCAAGAGCTCTATACAACAGTGTGGCTATCAGGCTGTTCAGGATGCACATGCCGCACTTCGATACCTTGTGGCGCATGCTGAGGAATACCGGATTGATCCGGACCACGTCTTCCTCGCGGGAACCAGCGCAGGGTCCATCACGGCCTTGGCTGCGGCTTTCATGACGGACAACAACTGTCCGCCATACGTGGCCAAACGCAAGCTGGTGAAGAAGTGCGGGCGACTGCGCACTTCGGGCAATGAGTATCGGAACGAAGTGAAAATCAAGGCTGTGGCCAACATGTGGGGCGCTTTGTACGACCTGCATGAACTAGATAGTTGCCACATCCCGGTAGTCTCCTTTCATGGCACTGCCGACAAAATCGTTCCGTTTGACCACGGATACCCCTTTTCGGGCATTAAAGGCAAGATTGGCGAAATGATGTTCGACGAGATGTATGGTTCGCAGGCCATCCACCGCTACCTTGATTCCCTGCACGTGCGCAACAGGCTGTACCCGCTCGAAGGTTGCGGTCACGCCCCGCATCAGGAGAGAAACGGCACGTTGAACAAGCACTACCTGTTCATACAGGGGAAAATGCTGGACTTCTTCTATCCCGAGCTGAAGACCAAATGCAAGCTGGATAACGACGACCGGGACCCGCAAGTCTACTGCATCGCCGATGCGGGCGTTACCTGCAGCAGCTGGCAAGCGGAAGGCGGGCTGATACTCGAGATCGCCGGCAACAGCGTCCGGGTGATATGGTTTGACGACCAACCCAAGCATCTGTTGCGTACCAGCGGGTTTAACGCCCTTGGCGTACCTTTTAGTCAAGAATGGAGTCCCATGAAGGCCTGTTCATAACCCAGCCTCCTGTTGTTGAAAAAATATTTTCGAGAGGGGTTGTTTATATGCAAAAAAAGTCTATTTTTGCAGCCCGAAAATTTAGAATGTAAATTATTCAAAAACAGTAAGAAATAATGGCAAACCACAAGTCATCATTAAAGAGAATCAGAGCAAACGAGAGAAAGAGATTGGCCAACCGCTATTACTCCAAGACCATGCGTAACGCGTTGCGCGACATCCGCGCCATCAGCGACAAGGGCGAGGCCACGCAGAACCTGCCGGCCATGACCGCCATGATCGACAAGCTGGCCAAGAGGGGCATGATCCACAAGAACAAAGCCGCTAACCTCAAGTCCGGCCTGATGAAGAAAATCAATGCTCTCTAAACCGCTGCGGGAAGACATCAACTTCCGCGTTTCCGTGCCCGTGCAGGTGCGGATGAGCGATTTAGACCCCTTCGTCCATGTCAATAACGGCATTCAGTGCCATTACTTTGACCTCGGACGGAGTTTTTATTTGGAAAAAGTGTTACAGGACCAGGTTGATTGGACCACCATCGACCTGGTTTTAGTGCATATAGAACTCGACTTCGCCGCACCCGTGGAGTTCCACGACCAGCTGGTCTGTGAATCTAAAATCATTGAGATCGGGCAAAAGAGCCTCAAAATGATTCAGCAACTCCGCGAAACCCGTACCAACATCGTGAAAACCACCTGCTACAGTGTCCTTGCCGGCTTCGACCGCGCCACGCACAAGTCCATCCCCATCCAGGAGGGGTACAAACGGCTTATCCGGGAATTCGAAGGCAGTTAGCAGTTGACGCCGAAATGCACCAAATATATTGAACTGCTTCCTTGAAAGCCCTGTAGGGGCGTCGTATGTTAGCCCAGGGTGAGCGATAGCGAGCCCTGGGATATGAAAGCGTCGTATGTTAGCCCAGGGTGAGTGATAGCGAGCCCTGGGATATGAAAGCGTCGTATGTTAGCCCAGGGTGAGCGATAGCGAGCCCTGGGATATGAAAGCGTCGTATGTTAGCCCAGGGTGAGCGATAGCGAGCCCTGGGATATGAAAGCGTCGTATGTTAGCCCGGGGTGAGCGATAGCGAGCCCTGGGCATGAATAATCCACAACAATGGTTAGTAAGAATAGAATATCCCAAATCCGCAAACTCCACACCAAAAAGTTCCGCGACGAAAGCGGGTTGTTTTTGGTCGAGGGCTACAAATGTGTGGAAATGTTGTGCGCCTCGGACTATGTGGTGGAGGAGATTTTCGCCACAGAGGAGGCCATTGCGGACAATGGTTGGCTGAACGGAAAGGCAGTTACAGTGGCTACCTCTATCGACATGGCACGTATCAGCACTATGCAGACCCCGCCGGAACTGCTTGCTATCGCAAGACAACGTGTTGAAAGCCAAATTATTCCAAACGAAGAGCCCATCCTTGCCCTTGATCACATTTCTGATCCGGGCAATCTTGGCACCATCGTGCGCACTGCCGATTGGTTCGGTATCCGCCATATCGTCTGCTCGCCCGATTGCGTGGAATTCTACAATCCGAAGGTCATCCAGGCCACCATGGGCTCATTCACGCATGTGCACCTGCACAAATGCCCGCTTGTTCCCTTCCTGCAGGAGGCTGTCCAACGCCGCCGCGTCCTCGGAACGTTTCTTAACGGACAACCTGTCAATGAATGTACGTTTCAGGGGAACGACATCGTGATTATCGGCAATGAGTCGAACGGTATTTCCACTGAGGTGGCCGCCGCTGTCACGCACCGCATCACAATCCCATCGGCCGCGCAGGATCGCGAAACCGCAGAATCATTAAATGCCGCTGTGGCTGCCGCGGTGGTGATGTATCGATGGCGGGGTTTCTAATCGAAATCCAAATGCATAATTGAATCCCTTTTTGTCTCGTTGCAACCCGACGGGTCGCCGATGTACGCGCTCGGGATAGTGAAGGTGTATCCCGACTTTGAACTCTTATCAGCGCCATTAACAATTTGTTGGTAAGGTAGTTTCGGGTCGGAATAAACTTTGCTCATAAAGAGACCGAACACAGGCATGGCTGTTCTTGCGCCTTGTCCGAGCGCAGTGCTGCGGAAGTGCGCGGCGCGGTCCTCACAGCCCACCCAAACGCCGCAGGTCAGCAGTGGGGTGTATCCCACAAACCAGCCGTCGGATTGGTTGTCGGTGGTGCCCGTCTTGCCCGCACATGGGAACGAGATGCCGTACTGGCTGCGCAGGCGGCCACCGGTGCCGAAATCGACAACACCCTGCATCAACCGCACCGTTTTGAACGCCGTTATCTGGTCCATCGCCTCGTTGGTCTTCGGCACTTTCGTGTAAATCACATTGCCCTCCTTGTCGCAGATGTGGGTGATGAAAATGGGCTCCACATACACCCCTTGGTTCGGGAAGCAGTTGATGGCGCCGACTTGTTCGTAAAGTGTTAATTCGCAAGCTCCCAAACAGATGGAGGGGACAGCGGGAATGTCGGAGGTCATGCCCATATTGCGCACCAAATCGATGACGGCGTTAGGACCATAGCGTTTCATAAGGTATGCCGACACTTGGTTGAGCGACATGGCCAGTGCTTCCCGAAGAGGCAACATCTGACCTTCTTTGTAACTGCCGGAGTTGCGGGGAGTCCATGGGCCGCTCGGGGTCTCGATAGTTACCGGCACATTGGGTACCATCGTGCATGGGTCGAAGTCGCCGCTCTGCATGGCCACGGTGTAGACGTATGGCTTGAAGGTGGAACCCACCTGCCGCCGCGAGAGCTTCACGTGGTCGAATTGGAAGTATTCGTAGTTGGTTCCGCCCACGTAGGCTTTCACGTGGCCGGTGGCCGCCTCCATGCACATCAGTCCGCACTGCAGGAACGATTTGTAGTAGCGGATGGAGTCCATTGGCGTCATCACTGTGTCGATCATGCGGTTGTGGTTGTAGACGGTCATCTTCACCTTCTGGTTGAAGGCTTTTTCGATTTCCTCGTCCGACTTGCCGGCATCCTTCATCAGCTCGTAGCGTTCGCTCTGTTTCACGGCGCGCCACAGGATATTGTGGGTTTGCTCTTCGCTGAGGTTCACGAACGGCGCGTTCTTCGCCCCCTTGATGTGGTTAAAGAAAAGCGGTTGCAGGTAGTCGCAGACGTGTTCCTTGACGGCGGCCTCGGCGTGTTTCTGCATTCGCGAGTCGATGGTGGTGTAGACTTTAAGGCCGTCGCAGTAGAGGTCGTAGCGGGTGCCGTCGTTCTTGGGATTCTTGTCGCACCAGTCTTTGAGCACCATGCGCAGGTATTCGCGGAAATAAGTGGCGATGCCGGCGGTGTGGGCTTGCGACTTGAAGTGGCTCATGTCAATCGGAATTTGTTTGATAGAATCGAATTGACTGTCAGTGAGATACCCGTATTTCTTCATTTGAGAGAGCACCGTGTTGCGGCGGTCGAGGGCGGCCTGCGGGTGGCGGCGGGGGCTGTATTTGGAAGGGGCTTTCAGCATGCCCACGAGCAGGGCGGCCTCCTCGGTGTTGATGTCGGCGGGATCTTTGTCGAAATAGGTTCGCGCAGCGCTTTTGATGCCGACGGCGTTGTTGCCGAAATCGACGGTGTTGAAGTACATGGCGAGGATTTCGTCTTTCGAGTAGGCGCGTTCCAGTTTGGCGGCCACCACCCATTCCTTGAACTTGGTAAACACGATTTTGATTTTGCCGGCATGGGGGTCGCGGGGGAATAGGTTCTTGGCCAGCTGTTGGGTGATGGTGCTGCCGCCGCCCTTGCGATGGAACGTCATCACACCGAAAGCCACACGGAAGAGTGCCTTCACATCAACGCCGGAATGTTTGTAGAAACGGGAGTCCTCGGTGGCGATGAGGGCATCTTTGAGTTCGCCGGAGAGATCGGCATACTTGCAGTTGGAACGGTTCTCGCGGTAGTAGGTGCCCAAAAGCTCCCCGTCGGAAGAGATGACTTCCGTGGCCAAGTTCGAGTCCGGATTCTCCAACTCCGCGAACGAGGGCATGTATCCCATCCAGCCCAAGGAGATGAGCAGGAATATGAGGCATACCAGCCCGAACAGGATAAGATAGACCTTCCAGAAGATTTTTGCCCATTTCGGGATAGAATCTCCGGATGTTTTATTTCGTTTGCCGCCCTGCGACGCGGCATTTTTTGCAGTGTACATATCGTTTTGGTTTTGAGGGCGCAAAGATACAAAAAAAAACAGTTTCAGGTTTCTTAGTTGACTACCTGAAACTTGAAACCTGAAACTTGAAACCTGAAACCTGAAACCTGAAACTTGAAACTTGAAACCTGAAACCTGAAACTAATATTTTTGTACTTTTGCCGTCTGTAAAATAATCAATCATTCACCGTTAAAATATCAACATTATGGGAAAAATCAACGATTTGAAAGACCAGGCATTGGCTACACTGAAAGGTAAATGGGGCTCCTTTGTGGGGCTTACCTTCATCTATCTGCTGATCTATTCGCTATGCTGCTTTTTAGCCATGTTCGGAACCATTTTTGAAGGCAGCTCGTTCACCGGGCTGGCCGTTACATTCTCCTTCATAGGCTCCATCCTGATGGTTCTGCTCATTCCGATGGGTTACGGCTATATGGTGGCCTACCTGCACTCTTCACGACAGGACCTCCCCGCCGAAATCGGTGACCTGTTCTTCGGCTTCCGCAAAGGACAGTTCGCGCGTGTGCTGGGTACCTACATCTTGTTGGGGCTTATCCTTATGGTAGCCATGATTCCCTATTTCGCCTTTATCAGCATTATGGCCGCTCGAGGACAGATGGGAAATGAAAGTAAATATGGATTCTTCCTGTTCATTATGTTGTTGCTGATGATTCCGATGTATGTGGTCGCGCTTGCCTACGCCTTGGTGCCTTTCCTTCTTCGCGATAAGCCGGAGCTCTCTGCCAGAGAGACACTTACCAAGAGCCGCATGATGATGCAAGGTCACAAGGGTGAGCTTTTCATACTGATGCTGAGCTTCATCGGTTGGGGTGTGCTGGCGTTGTTCACGTTTGGCATCGGCTACCTGTGGCTTGCCCCGTACATGTGCATGACCTTCACCAAGTACTACGAGCAGCTCCGCGCGGAGTACGAAGGCGTTGCGGACGGGGGTACTGAGCAGCCCGTTGTGGAAGAACCCGCATCAGTTGCCGATGAGCATGCATCAGCAGAAGATAGCGAATAATTTACAGAAACAACCCCCAAAAACGTGTTTCCAAACACGTTTTTGGGGCAACCCTCTTACGCACACACCGGCTTCGGCAGCATCATCGCGCAGTGGTTGATGATGTGGTTGGCGATTTCGAATCCTCTGTCACAGATTTTCTTGTCCGTTACACCGTCATAGCCCATATACAGATGTGTGATGTCGTATCCGTTATTGACAAAACTCAGCAATTTCCCGTCGCGTTTTGCAACAACATCACGATACTTTTCGATTGACGGACGGCCTTTGCCTTTGCGCACCTGGAAGACCGTGTCAAGGGCGATCAGGCAACCTTTCCACAGAATATCCCCAGCAGTCCGGACATATTTGCTGTCCATATATGACTGTGTTTCAGGATTATACTTGGCTTTAAGGATAACCTCCTCGGCATTAGCCACATATCTCCGGGCCTCTTCGATGGAATACGTGATTTTAGTGTCTTTCATGTTTTTCTGGTTTTAGTGATTAATAAAATAACAACGCGGCAAAGATACACTTTTTCTGATATACTCCGCCAGATTGTTAATATTTTTTTGAATGTCGCTTTTTTTACAGTTAACTGAATATTTTCTGCACGAAACGACATGGAAGTTGCACTCTTCATCCCACAATGCGCCTTTACAGGGTCGAAAACACCACCTTCACCGGTGCCTCCCACTCTCCCATCATCGCCTTGAATTTCTTCACCGATTTGGCGGAGATGCCCTCGGTGGGAAGGCTCAATTGCCGATTAATAGTCACCGTCTGACCGTCAACCTGCACATCGATCAGGAGTTTGGCGTTCTCGACGGTGATTTCTTTATGCACGGGTTTCGTCAGGCGGCGGACGTTGGCGGGCAACTTGACCGTGTAGGCGTATTTTTCGTCGGATTGTCTCGTGTTCACATTGTACTGGCGGTCGTTGTGAATGTTTACAGATTGTATCTTCGTACCGTAGTTGCCGTCGTCGATGGTCAGTTCGTAGTATTTGTTGCCACGTTGTGTGACTGAGGCTTTTGAAACAGTGACATCCGGCAGCTGTAACGTGCACATAAGCGGCGAAACGACCTCTTTTTTCGTGACATCCACTTTGGGATCGTCCAATTGTCCGTTCTCAAAAGTGATGCAGGAGGAGACATTGATGTTGACCGGTTGCGCATTCACTTTTTCTATCTTGCCACTTTGCAGGGTAAGGGAGGCGGGAGCGAAATAGGCATCCAAGCTCAAATCTTCTGCCTCATTGGCAGAAATATAGTTTGTAAACGTCCAACTGTTGGCGTCAAACTGCAAACGTACAACAGTCTCCAAGTCAGACGAAAGGGTGTTGTTCTTGAATGCGAGTTCCGCATCGTAGCCCAAACTTTGCAGCACACCTGCCAAAAGAATGTTCTTCTCCACCGGGGTGGCGCAATTGGTTTCCCACACTTGCTGCGGCGAGGCGAACATATAGTTCAAGGTTTTGGCATCCAGCTCGTTGGTGCGGATATAATCATGGATATAATCTCTCACGAACAGAACCTTGTCCATGCCACTCATCTCTTCCGTGAAACGACTGCGGAAAAAATCCGTAATTTTCTGATTATCAAATTTCTGCATAGAGTTTTGTTGCGAAATTCTACCGATGACGGCCTCTGGATTATCCAACGTGCAGAAAGAAAGGGAAGACCATGCGGACGGGAAGACAAAGTCGCAAAGAGGAGCCTCTGGCAGGTTGGTGAATGTATAGACGGTGGTGACGAAGTCCTTGTCTTTGTGCTCGGTTTTGGTGTATGACAGATTTTCCCCATTGAGCTGGAATTTCGCGGGCTTGTAGTCGGGTGCGGTCACGCTGACCACGTATTTTTCCACCGGCACCTCCTCCTGCAAATCCACCTTTTCCAACAATTCCTGGAAGAAGAAGTTCTTGGAGCGGATGGTGTAGTCGAGGACGATGACGGCGTCGTACTCCAGCGCCGTGTGCGTCACCACCATCGTGCGGATGCCGTTGAGCCGCTCGCATTTGGTGCAACCCTCCGGCAGCATCGGGTTGAAGGCGTTGGCAGGGGTCTCCACCTTGCTGCCGTCCTTGCGGATGGTGTAGGCCTCGTTGATGACGAGCTCCTGGAAATCAGGATTGTACGTGATGAACGTCTCCCCGAATTCATCGAAGGTCATCCGTGTGAAAATCTGCAACTCCACGCGCTTGCGAAATTCCGATGAGCCGTCCTTGTTCAACGTGTAGCTCTCGGAGATGAGGTGATATACGGCGTCCTTTTCGGGGGCTTTGCCGAAAACCGGCACTATAGCGCAAACCGTTAATATTACAAAAATGTATTTTTTTATCATATTCATCATTATTTTATCGTTCGTTCATCGTTCGTTCATCGTCGTTCATTGTCATTCATTGTCATTCGTCGTCATTCGTCGTCATTCGTCGTCATTCATTGTCATTCATTGTCATTCATCGTCATTCGTCGTCATTCGTCGTCATTCATCGTCATTCATTGTCATTCGTCGTCATTCATCGTCATTCATCGTCATTCGTCGTCATTCGTCATAGGGCTCGCTAACGCTCACCCTATGCTGACATACGACGCCCTTACAGGGCTTTCAAGGAATTATGTTTCAATATATGGGGGCTTTTCGTCATAAACTGCTAACTACTAACTGCTAACTGCTGACTATTTGATGAATACTACCGGGTTGTTCATGTACTCTCGTTGGTAGAGTACGGCTTTGCGGAATGCGGGCCATTCGGAGGCCTCATAGACGCGCTTGCCGAGGGAGATGTTTTCGGAGAAGGTGACCATGTTGTAGCCGATTTGGTAACCGCCTTTGAACGAGACGGTTGGGGTGACGAACTGCTGCGCTTGTGGAGTGCTTACGCGGGTGTAGCCCGAGGGCACTTTCATGGTTTCGCTGATGGAGACGTAGCGGGAGCAACGGTCGGTGAAGGGGTAGTCGCGCTTTTCGAGGCTCGTATCGTAGAAAAGGTGGCGCATGGTGAAGGTGTAGAACCCGTTGGCGAGGAACGGCGTGGCAATGACCTCATTGTCTGTAACGATTGCGTAATCAGGAATCTCAAACGTATAGGTAATCTTCACCGGCTGCTTGAGATAGTCGTCCTCGCTGGTGTATTTCACGCTCTTGAGTTTCGCGTTGGGATATTCGCGGTAGAACATTTCCTCCACGCTTCTACGCCACTCCGTGCGGAAGCCGTAGAAGACACCGCGCACGGTGCGGTCGCTCTGCCGGTCGGCGGTGATAGTGACGGTGCCCTTCAGCGTGCCATTCTTGGTGACCTGCGTGTTGGCGGTCATCCGGACGTAGTGGTTCTTCGGGTCGGAGACGGGTGTGAGTCCCAACTTCGCGCCGTCAGGCAGCCCCATGAGGTAGTTCTGCTGCTGTTCCGCGCTGGACCAAAGCTCGCCCCTAACGCCCGGAACCCACGTGGGATCAAGGAGTTGGTAGTTGCCATTTCGTCGCTGCACCACCGTGATGCAGTGGTTGAACTGGTCGGCGGGGATGTCCTCGATGCGCTCCCCGGCCATCGTCATGGCCGCGTAGGCCTTGAAGCCCGCCGCCCGCAACATGCCGATGAGCATCCCGGCCTTGTCCTTGCAGACGCCGCAGCGGTCGCGGAAGGTCATCTCGCACTTGTGGAGCGTGAACCCCTCGCCCTCGCCCATCGAAATGCCGGAGTAGCGGATGTTGTCGGCCACCCAGTGTGTGAGGATGTCCAAGCTGTCGTTCTCGGTCTTCGCCGGCTTCAGCAGCTCATTGACCTTCTGCTGGATTTCAGGGGTCGCCTCAAAGCTGCCGAAGTCCTCGTTCACGCCGTAGAACCACCTCGACTTGGCTTCCCAGTTCTGCGCGGTGGTCACGATGAGCTTCGGTTCGATGTCGTTGTTGGCCACGGTATAGCGCGGGGTCTTCAACGGGAAGTAATCCTTGTTCTCGAAAGTGTAAACCGTGCGGTCGCCGTCCTTCTTCGCGGTCACCGAAAGATTCCCGTTGTAAACTTTATACTGCAAGTTCTTGTTTGTCAGCACGCTGACCTGATACACTTTCTCTTTTACGGGTTGAGTGCTCCAGAAGGGGACGATGTCGTAGAAGTGGCCGCGCATGGGCGGAATGTACTTCGCGTCGGGGTCGTCTCCCTGCAGTAGCGCGTAGGTGAAGCCTTTCTTGTAGGTGAGGAACTCCACTTCGTCGCCAATTTCGAGGCGGCCGAGGGCGACCATCTTCTGTCGCGCGCCCCAGTAGATCATGTGGGCGGGCGCGGGGTAGTCGAGCACGTCGGGATCTGGATGCTCTATCGTGCCGTCATGACGGTAGAGGATTACGTCGCGGATCTCGCAATAGGCCGACAGCGGGTCGTAATCGACGATGATCGTGTTGTTATCGCGGCAGCCCGCGTCACTCAACACTCTGTATCGCTGATGGTTAACATAATGGCTGAGGCCGTTCTCCTCCATGCGCACGGTCATGCTGTCATAGAGGGTCACGCGGTCATAACCGGCGTAGGGGTCGGGGGTCTGCGCGGTGGTCATCGACCATGCGAGGCATAATGTGATGATTAGGGTGATTATTCGATTCATAATATGGGGATGTTCGTTCTATCTATAATCCTAGGGCTCACTTCGTTCACCCTAGGCTGACATACGACGCCCTTACAGGGCTTTCAAGGAATTATGTTTCAATATATTTGGGGGTCGACATAAACTGCTAACTACTAACTGCTAACTACAAACTAAATGATGTCTTTCTCCTCAATCAAATTGTTCAGTATCGCGTACACCGTCAACGCCGCGACGGACTTGATGCCGGTCTTGCGGACGATGTTCTTGCGGTGGGTGATGACCGTGTGGACGGAGATGTTGAGTTTGTCGGCTATCTCGTTGTTCTTGAGACCTTTGGATAGACAGATAAGCACGTCTTTCTCGCGGTCGGAGAGGGGGGCGGTGTCTGGGTCTTCATTGTCGGTCTGAAGTGAGTTGGACACTTGGTTGAGGGTTGATTTGATGCGCTGGAAATCGTCGTTGAGTTCGATGATGCCGGCGAACTGCCGCTGGTGTTGCGATTCGATGTAGGCGGTGACAAGGCCGACGAGGCGCAGGTTCGGCAGTTGGTCAAATTCGGCGCGGAGGGTGGCCCGTTTGGCGTAATCAAACAGCAACGGGTTTACAATCAGGATGTCCGGACGGAGCGCGTTGATTCTCGCATAGAGGGAGTTGAGGTTGTCGGTGGAAAAGACGACCTCCGCATCTGGCAGCTCATGCAACAGACGTTCCAGTCCGGTGCGCAGCATGGACGAGGGCTCGGCGATGACGATCTTAGTCATGGCGTTTGGATTCTAACAGTTGGATGTACGGGACTAAGATGCGGTTCTCCATCATGGCGTGCTTGGCGATGTCGTTGGAGAGGGCGTACATGTCCAACAGCATATCCACGCGTTCCGCCGGGGAGACTTCAGCGGGTATGTACTTGAGCAGCAGGTTGGAAAGGTCGTTGAGGGTGTCCTCAATGTCGTCGTGCTGCTGATGGAAGGTGTTCTTCTGGTAGGTGGCCGACTCAGTGGCTTCCTGCTCGGAAAGGATCTGCCGCAGATAAGGGAAAATCACCTCTTCCTCATATTGGAAATGTTTCTCCATCTCCTTTCGGAACTCGGCGTAGAAGTTGGAAATCAGTGAGCTGTACTTCTTGTCCATCGGTTCCAGTAAAATGTTGAGATGGTGCTCGATATGGGGCAGTTTGTTCTCCAGGTAATCCTTGTGCGAAGAGACAAGGTACTGCAGAATGTCGGTCATGGGGCACTGTTGCAGTTCGTTGGCCGTCGGGAAGAAATCGTCTTGGCAATAGACGCGGCTGATGAGCAGGAATAGCGGCTCCGAAACACGGTGCTCGGTGCAAAGCTGCCCGATGCTCTTCTCTCCGAATCCTAAAGGGATACCCAAACGGAGGAGGACTGTCAACAGACTGTGATACTGGTTGATAGCATCCGCCATCTTCATTTTCGGGGACAATTGCGACGGGAAATCGGAAGGGTTGTTCATACATCAAATTTTCGGCAAAGATAGTATTTTTGTCTATATGTGTTGCCGGGACCAAGGCGCGAATCCCTTGCATAGTCGTTTCGGCATTCCTGCCGAACATATTACACAGGATGTCGGTTAGGGTTTCGCAAGTATTTCGCAAGTGGTAGCCAAGGGGTTGGCAAGTAAAAGTACTTGTTTGGACTTGCGAAAGACTTGCCTGGACTTGCGAAAGACTTGCCTGGACTTGCGAAGGCCTTGCGATATGCCTGCGGAGGTGGGTACTGGGGGTGTTGATTCAGGTTGCCGTGTTGTTCGGTTATCGGTATTTCCGGAACGGCACTTTTGTTGATGTTCAACTTTTTGCTTTTCCAACTGCTTGATTTACAATGTGTGCGTTGTGTGTTAGGTTCGTGTTACTCATCAACAAACCCTACAAGGATTTCAGTATTGTATCTTTGCAGCCGAAATCAGTTCGCGAACGGTTTCTGACGTTCTTTGACATATTGGAAGATTTTGATTGGAAGCCTTGAAAGTCGTCTTTTACACTTCTGCTTCACCCTGTTTGGCAACGCCACATCCCCGTCCAATACGACCTACAGATAAACATGCGAAAGTTGAAAAATATATAGTATTCTTATTCCCTTTTTTTATACGACCCACAAATGAACTTGAGAAAAATGTATGCAAAAATGAATTCTATTAATGCAAAAGAGGTGCGAACAGATTCATTCCGCACCTCTTTCCTGTTGTTTTTGGAGACGCGCCATGGCACGTCTCTGCAATGGGACAGATTATTTCCGGATCACCGGTATCGTGGCAACACCCTTGTCTGTGAAGACCTTGGCAAAATAGGTGCCCGTGGCGAGGTTGCCGATGGTGAGTTCCGCCGTGGTGGCGTTCACCTCAACACGATGCAACAATTGGCCGTATACGCTGTACAACTCGATCTTATGGATGGTCAGGCTCTCGTTCTCCACACCGATGAAGACGCGGTCGGAGGCGGGATTCGGCCAAGCAACGAGGTTGTCGCGCAATGTGTAATTCTCAATGCCGCTCGGATCGTAGTCATAGATCGCAATCTCGCTGTTCTCCATGCCCTCCTTCATGGCGATGGCTTTCAGGAGGTAGTGCACGGTGAGCTGCATGGGCACGTCGGAGGTGAACTCGTAGCCGGTCGTCTCGTCGGGATCACTGCCATCCTGCGTGTAGTAGATGCTCGCACCTTCGGTGGCGCAGGTGAGGTGCATGAAGTAGAACTCGCCGGAACGGTAGAAGGAAAACTCGGGCGTGGCCACGGTGTCAAGAATCACCACCGGGTGGATGTCAATGTCGTCGTTGCCACGCGGGAAAATTTGGAAACCGTGGCTGGTGGAGTAGCTCACAAAGCCTGTCACGTCGGCGATGTCACCGGCGTTGATTTCCGTGGTCAGCGTGTTGAAACGATTGAAGACGGCCATCGTGTCACCGTTTTGCACGAACTCGGTGGAAGAGATGAACTCCACATCGCTGAGGTGTACGAGCTTTGCCTCATAGACATCGGTGTAGTTGGTCTTGATTTGCGAGATGGTGGCATCGGTCGGGGTGACGGTCACGGGCGTGCCGGTGGCCATGTTGGCATCGTGGGTGGGTATCATCTCTACCATGCCCTGATAGACCGTGTATTTGCCGAAAATACCGCCTTCGATGACATCACCCTCGTTGTATTGGGTAGTGATGACCGGCGTGGCGTTGTCGTAAATCAGCATTGCGGCGGTGTTGTCCTCCACATACATGAAACGGCCGCTGCGGAACACGAAGGTCACGTCGCTCATAATCTGGCGCTCCTGGTTGGTGGCGGCCTCCGCTTTGAAGGCGGCGATGTTATCCACCTGTACGGGGAAGCTGATGGTGGCGCTGGCGGCATCGCTCGCTATCCAGCCTTCTTTCCAGGCTTTGGCGGTAATCGTCGCGTTCGCGCTCACCATGAACGGGGCGCTGTATTCGGTCGAGTTTTCGGTGGGCTCGCTGCCGTCAAGCGTGTAGCGGATTACCGCACCGTCGGTGGCGCAGGTGATGGTCACAATCTGCGGCACATAGTAATGGTCGCTGGCGGGGGTGATGACCGGCACGGCTACGGTGTCGGGGGCCGGCGGCACATTGATGGTGTAGGTGCCTGTGACCACGGTGCTGTTTTCCCAGCCGCTCTTCACGGCAAGCGCCTTCACGGTGTAGGTGTCCGGCGTGTCAAAAACGAGCGGTGTGCTGTAGACTGCGGAGCTGACAGTGGGCTCGCTGCCGTCGGTGGTGTAGTGGATTTCAGCGTCGGCCACGGTGCAGCTCATCGTCACGGTAATGTTGCTGTCGCTGACAGCGGTGGAAGGCGTGAGCACCGGTGCGGGCAGTTGCGCGGTGGCGGTCAGCGCGACGGTTGTGCTCAGCGTGTCGCATGCTATCGTGATGGTGCCGGTGGCGGGCTCTGTGCCGTCGAATGTCACCGTAACCGTTGTGTTGCTGTTCGGGTTGAAAATGAAAGACGGGTTGACGGCGAAGTGCGTGTTGTCAACGAACAACGTGATGGCGTCGTCCAAGTGGGCGCCGCCGACGGTGAAGGTCTGTGTCAACTGCGTGCTGGTGAAGTTCAGCGCGGTGGCGTCAACGGTCATCACGGGATCGTAAACCACATTGTAGACGGCGGTGGCGGTTTCGCTGTCGAACCAGCCGGTCTTGAAGGCTTTGGCCTTGACAGTCGTTGTCGCGTTCAGGGTGATGGGCGTGCTGTAAAGGGTGGCGGTGCTTGTGGGTTCGGTGCCATCGATGGTGTAGCGGATTTCGGCATTGTCGGTCGCGCAGCTGAGGTTGAATGTCACGCTGTCGGCGTACGTGCCAGCGATGGGTGTGAACACGGGCGTGGCGACTGTCGGTGCGGTGATGGTCACATCCAGGGTGGCGACATCGCTGTTCTGCCAGTTGGCTTTCACGGCGATGGCCTTGACGGTTGTGGTGGCCGTGACTTGGAACGGTTCGGTGTAGAGGGTGGCGTTCTCCGTCGGGACGGTGCCGTCAGTGGTGTAGTAAATAGAGGCACCTTCAGCGGCAGTCATCGTCACGGTGGAGTTGAAGTAGAAGGTGTTGTCGCCAGGGGCTTCCTCACCGGCAGCGGTGATGACAGGGGCGTCAAGCACCGGAGCCACAACAGAGAAGGAGGCGCTTACACTCACAGCGGGAGTAAGCGCGTTGCTGTCCAGATCCACTAACGAGGCCGTGAAATAGAAGTCGCCTGCAGGCAGAGAAGTGAGCGGGTATGTGGGAATAATATCCATCATCATCTGGTTAAGGTATAAGATGTTTACACCCAAGAGATTTTCCAAGAAATTGGACTCTATTTTAAGATATCCATCCGTGTCCAAAGTGAAATTCTGGATGTCAATACCTACATGCAAGGTGTCAAAGGTGCTATAAACAGCGCCGTTTTGCGGCTCGTTGATTGTGAGGGTGGGCTGGGAGACAGGAGCCTGTGCGGAAAGGTCGCTGTTGTAGCGCGGGCAAATCTGAATGGTGCCGTTATGGATAGCCGCGAAACCCGTGATGCTTGTGGTGGCGCCAGCCAGAAGGGTGGTGTCAATGCCGAAACGGTTGTACAACGTGAGCTCATCCGTTCCTTGGGTGAACGTGGTTTGCGAGCCCGTGAAGCCGTTGGGGAAAGTGACATTTTCAATCGTGATGAGTTGTGCGTCGTAATTGTCGTAGTTGGTAAGCAGGTCGCTGATGGTCAATGTGATGGGTGTCACACTGCCCGTGTTGGTAGTGGCGGGGGCGGTGTTTTGCGTGGCTGTCATCTCCACTTGGTCGGCGAATACCGAGCGGGTACCTATCAGATTGCTGATTTGGTCACCTTCATTATAGGACGTGGTGATGCCATTGCCATAAATCAGCAACCCGGCGGAGGCATCTTTCACGTACGTGTATTGACCCTGACCGAAAACGTAGGTCACGTCATTGTCGATGAGGAAGGGTTGGTTGGTGGGGGCTGAGGTTTGCGCCTTGAAGGCGGCGAGGTTGCTCACGGTCTCGGGAAAACTGTACGTCGCTATAACGGTAGGGCTGTTTTGGTAGCCTGCGGCAGTGGCTACGGCCTTCAATGTGGTGCTTTGGCTCAACGGTATCGGGGCGGTGTAAAGCGTCGAAGAGGTGGTAGGTGTCGTGCCGTCGGTAGTGTAGTAGATGGAGGCCCCGGCCGTGCCGGAAGCGATGCTCACCGAGATGGGACTGGTATAGAATCCTGGCACCGGCGAGAAAGTCGGTATTTCCGCTGTGTTGCCTGACGGTCCGGACGACTTGTAGAAAATCGTCATCGAGGCCACCCGGATCTGATTGCTGCCGTCCACGTCGAACTTGAAGTAGTTGTAGTTGTTGCTGCCAAACGACAGGCCGTAGTTGGCGTAAGCCGATCCGGTGATGGAAATAGTGCCCACCGATGTCCAAGTGTTGCCGTCCGTACTTCCGTAGATGTTGATGTCATCCGAATTGTAGCCCATGTTGAACGCCAGACTGTCAATGTACAGGGGTAGGGCATGGGTGTAGAAGTTGCCGTCGTGGCCGTTGCTTGCGTAGACGCGCAGTTGGGTGAAGAAATAGCATTGGTTGGTTACCAAGGTAACGTCATTATCCAGCACATGTACTTCATTTTCAGCATATTGTACTCCTGCTGGATAGTCGCTGAAGGTATAGGTGGTCTGGGCAAAGCCCACCATACCGAGTAGCATTGTGAACAAAGTCACAATACCGCAAAGGATAGATTTTTTTTTCATACTTTTGTTATTTAATAATTTGATTTTTAGACAATTAAAAAACCGTTCGGGAGAACGGTCCCAAACGGCAAATATACATTTTTTGTTGGCATACGCCTTTTTGAAAAATAACGGTTACTGAGCGAATTTTTTGAGATCCCGCACCCGGAAGTTGTTCCATTTCGGCTCAATGCGCGGGTCAAATCGGGTCTCATCGAGCTGGACACCGCTGTCGGTAAGGGCAATATTCGTGATGAAATTCTCAATGACGTCGAATTCATCGTTGTAGAAGGCCGCCACCTGGTGTCCGAGTTTTGTGTAGCGGCGGATTTGGTAGGTGTATCCTTTTTTCTTGAACTGCTTTGCGAGGGAACTCGACCCGAAGAGACCGATGTTGGCGAACTGTGTCTTGTTATAGACGACCAGCTTGTCGTCGGTGCCGTGACAGAAGAGGGTGGGCGCGGGCGCGTGGTTCTTGTACTTGGGCACCCCGTGGGTGGAGAAGATGGCGCCGGCGTAGGCGAGCACGCCCGCAATCCGGAAGCTTTGGGGCAGGATGTCGCTGTTGAGGTAGCCGTTGCACATCGCGTAGTCGGCCTGTAGTGCCGCGATGGCTCCCGCGCTGCTGCCCATCACGACAATGTGGGCGCAGTCGATGGTGAACTTCTCCGTTTGACGGAGGTTTCGGATGGTGTAGTCCAGTGCCGAAATCACATCTTCGGCTGCCATGTCAATGGATTTTTGGAAGTTTTTGAGCGCTTTCAGTGCCGCGAACTCTGTCTTTCCGCGCATTCCAAGCCGATAGTCGATGGCGATGACCACGTAGCCCTTTTCGGTGAAATGCCGCCATACTTGCTGTATTTGGTTGTCGTCGCGTTTCCCGCTGATGAAACCGCCCCCGAACACGAACATCAGGCACGCCTGCTGCTCGTTCTGCACCTCTGGAATATACACGTCCATGTACAGTTTCGAGGTGTCCTTCTCGGCATAGAGATAGGTTTCCTTCGTCTGTGCGAAGGAACAGGCGAAGGAAATCGCCAACGTCAGGGTCAAAAATAATCGCCTCGTCATTTTAAAGCTTTATTGTTTAAGGGTATCTTCGTGGGTTCGTACGTTCGCCCGCATCATCAACAAGGGAATTGTCACGGCAAAAAAGTGGGCCCCTGCCCGTCGTTCGAACATACATTCGAACAGGCAGTTAGAGAATAGGAGCAGAAAGAGGGATATCAGCATAAAGTCACGGTGCTTGATCCCTGTGCACAAGGGGGTGATGAAGTACAGCAGGGTGATGATCAGCCCTGGGATGCCATTGGTGAGAAGGACGAAGAGGAGCTGGTTGTGCGCATTGCAGTTTACTTCATCATAATGGCCGCTTTTGTAGTAGTTTTCGGTAATTACATCGTTGCCGTCGCCGGTGCCCACACCCCAGGGCAGACTCTCAACGACGCCATCCCAAGCTGCTTTCCAAATGAACCATCGCCTGTCGGTTTGTCTATCGTCGGAATTTTGGTTGTAGTGGATGGAATAGGCTGCGAAGCGGTTCACAGGAGACGTTTTAATCATTACGGCGAACAATCCGAAAACAAAAAGGGTAAGCGGGAGCAAGTATTTCCACCGGGAACGTTTTCGGTACACGGCGTATAGGCACCAAATGGTGTGCATGAACAGGATTATGAGGATTCCGGCCCTGGAATAGACGCATAATACACCAATGGCAAAGAAAAACCCTAAAAGATAGAGCCCAGTAACACGCTTCTTGCTCATTTCATGCTGACGATTGAGAAGCTGCTCGAAAATCAACAGGTAAGCGAACGTGAAGTAGAGGGCGGTGTAAGTGTGGTGGTTGTTGAAACAGAATCTGTCGCTGAACATATAGTTGGGGTTGCCGGTTTTCGCAGTGCGGTAAATCCCGAACATAAACAAGCAAACTAAGTCGGCGGCCGCTCCAATGATGAAAAGGGAAAGCAAAACATCAAAATGTTGTCTCTTCCAGGTTTTTGTGGAGGTGGTAAGGAAGATGAGCGGTGCAAAGAAGAACCAAAGGTAAGCCTCGAGGGTGCTCCAGGCGGCGGACATGTTTTCCGAATTGATAAAGCCTAAGAGCGGGATAAGAAAGATGCCCAGCAGGAAGATGCCGTAGGGGATGCCGTCGTTGGCTTTGAAATTCTCCCATTTCTCGCGCCAGTTCCATTGACAGATCCACAGTGTCATCAGCAAGATGCCGATAGGCCACATGAACCATGTGGTGAACGGGAGCAATACCAAAGCAAGGGCCATCAGGAGGTAACTGGCGTTGAAGAATGCGTTGTCGGTGCGCAGTGATTGGAGGTATGTGACGGTACTATTCATGGGCAAGCAGGTCGGGACGACGTTCGCGGGTTCGTGTAAGTTGTTGGTCCATGCGCCATTCGTCAATCAGTTTCGGGTTCCCGGAGAGCAGGACATCGGGCACGCGATGCCCGCGGAAGTCTGCCGGGCGGGTGTAGACGGGGGCGGAGAGCAGTCCGTCCTGGAAGGAGTCTGAAAGGGCGGAGGCGCTGTCGCTGATCACGCCGGGTATCACTCTCGCGATGGCATCGGTGATGGCCATGGCCGCGATTTCGCCGCCTGACAGCACATAGTCGCCAATACTCAGGTCACCGGTGACGTACAGCTCGCGTACGCGCTCATCCACGCCCTTGTAGTGGCCGCATAGCAGGATAATGTTGTGAAACATTGACATCTCGTTGGCTTTCTGTTGGTTAAAGACCTCTCCGTCGGGAGCCATCAGAAAAACGCCGTCGTAATCGCGCTCGCTTTTCAGCTGCTCGATGCAACGGGCGATGGGTTCCACCATCATCACCATGCCCGCGCCGCCCCCGAAAGGGTAGTCGTCGGCGCGATGATGCTTGTCGTAGGTGTAAGTGCGGATGTCGTGCACATGGAGCTCGAGGTAGCCCTTGTCCACGGCACGCTTCAAAATCGAGCTGCCGAACACCCCGGGAAACATCTCCGGAAAAAGGGTCAGTATATCTATTCGCATAGCCATAGTCAAAGTCAAAAGTCAACGGTAGAAGTCAAGACAGTTCCTCGATGGTCTTGCTGACCTCCTCCTCGGTTTTCGTCAGCTTGTCGCGGCAGATTTTCATCAGCACAGTCGCGCGCTTCATCTTTTCGGTCAGTTCATCGACGCTGACACTGTCGTTCTCCAATTGGTCAACAATTCCTTTCAGTTCTTCAAAGGCGGCGGTGTATGTTGGGGTTTCTTTCATTGGTTTTGATGTTCGGTGAATGGTGAATAGTGGGTGGTGAGTGGTGGGTGGTGGGTGGTGAATTGAGTCTCAGTACTGAACGCCGAGGCGGACTCCGGCGAAGTGGTAGAGGGCTTTCTGGACGGCGTTGGTGGAGAAAGCGGAGAAATCCTGCTCGTCGGGTGTCGGGATGGTATAGCGGATGTCAGTGTACTGGTTTTTGTAGCAGGCGGCCAGCACGAGAGACACCCGGTCGTTGAGGTTAATGCGCAGGCCGATGCCGGATTCGCCCATCGGGCCTGTAGACGTGCCATGCACCACGCGGTCCATCTTGTCGGGCACCGACGAGACGTACCATTTGAAGGCATAGCCCGCATTGAGGTAGAATATCGGCTCGAATTTCGTGTCCGTGAAGTTGACCGTGAAGTTGAGGTAAATCGGGATGAAAGCCGTTTGTTTCCAGAAGTCGAAGCCTGCGCCGAGACTCATCTGGAAGTACGGGTTGAATTGGTATCCAAGCTGTTGGTCAACAGAAATATCGAAACTTCGGTTTTGTACGGTTTTCAGTTCCTCGCCGGTTTTGTTAATCAGATGGATTTCGCCCAACCCTGTGGCGTAGCCAAATGAGGTCATATAGATGAACTTGCGGTCAGGGGTTGACCTGCGTTGTGCGTAAACGCTGACGCACAGAAGCGAGGCTATGAGAAGAATGAGCGTTTTTTTCATAATGTATCTTATTGGTTGTTCGTTGCTTGTGATGATTTTAACATTTCTCGGGCGGCCAATATGGACGATTCGGTGCGGCTCTCACCGCTCATCATGGTGGCAATCATCCGCTCGCGCCCCGGTATGTTCAACTCTTCGATGTTCGTAAACGTCTGGTTGTCGGTAGTCTGCTTATAAACAAGTAGATGCTGTTCTCCGCAGGCCGCAATTTGCGGGAGATGGGTGATGGCGATGACCTGATGCTTTAGGGCTAACTGGCGCATCATCTGCCCGACTTTCGAGGCGGTTTCGCCGGAGATACCCGTGTCAATCTCGTCGAAAATGATCGTGGGCAAGTACATGGAGTCGGTGATGATAGACTTGAGACAGAGCATGATGCGCGACATTTCGCCGCCGGACGCAATGCGGGCGATGTCGGCTGGTGCGATACCGGCGTTCGCGCTGAACAGGAATGTGGCGGTGTCGTGGCCGTTTTCGCGCAGCTCCTCACCCTCCTCGATGTTGACGGTGAAACGGCTGCCGGCCATGCCCAACTGTTGCAGCCGCTCCTCCATCGCTTTTACAAGCGTGGGCACTGCGGCCTTCCGCGATGCCGACAACTGTGCGGCCAAGGTCTTCGCATTATCGGCTAATTGGGATACAAGCGTTTCGGACTCAGAGAGTTTCTCGTTTTCGTCGTTATAAGTGGTGACCTCTTGCTGCAGCGTCTCTAATAAGGAGAGCAGAGCGGCGTTGTCTTCCGCGTGGTATTTGTTCTGTAAGGAGTAGAGTAGATCGAGGCGCTCGTTGAGTTGGTCGGTGAGTTCGGGGTTGACCTCCACGGCGTCGTTTTTACGCGACATCTCGTAGGACAGATCCTGCGCTTCTGCCGTCATTTCGTCGATGCGCTGGTTGAAAGCTGCGTATTCGGCTCCGAGACTTTCTAACGCACGGCATTCCTGCCGCAGCGAATTCAGCATATATAATATATTGTCACCCTCCTGTTCCGAGAGGATGCGGGTGGCGTTGAATAGATGCGATTTTATAGTCTCGGCATGCGTCAACTCCTTGATTCGCTGTTCGATTTCTGTCTGTTCATCGGGTTGCAGTTGCGCTTTTTCCAACTCTTCGATGGTGAAAAGGTTGTAATCGTAGCGCAAGGCCGCCTCCGCGCACCGCTGCTTGAGCGTATCGTAGGCTGCCTTTTGGATCTGCCACTCGTGCAATGCCTGTTGGTACTGCCATAGAATTTCTTGATTCTGCGCGAATTGGTCAATCAATCGCAGACGGAAGCCCGCGTTTTGGAGCATCAAGGTCTGGTGCTGCGAGTGAATGTCCACCAACTGGGAAGCGACCGCTTTGAGCGCGGCGAGGTTCACGGGTGTGTCGTTGACAAAAGCCCGGGACTTTCCATGCTCGTTTATCTCCCGACGGATGATGGTCTCGTCTTGATAATCAAGGTCGTATTGCTGAAAAAGGGGTTGCAGGTTGAGTTCGCTCACGTTGAAGGTTGCCTCCACGATGCATTTGCGGGTTTTGTCGAAAAGCACATCGGTGTCGGCGCGGTTGCCGAGAATCAGCGACAAGGCGCCCATGAGGATGGACTTGCCCGCACCGGTCTCACCCGTTATGACGGTCAGGCCTTGCCGGAATGGAATTTCCAAAGACCGGATAATCGCGTAATTCTCTATTTGCAGGGAGGTCAGCATCGCGATTACTTGGATGCGGTGTTGATGGCGTCGTAGGCGGAGGAGTTGGTCGGGTCGATCTGTTTCATAATGTTGACGACTTGGGTTTTCTCCGACGGCATACCCTCCTTGAAGATGTTGATGATTTCGTCCTTCTTGGTGTTCAGAATGATGCGGACGGCGGCGAGGTTCGACTTTTGGGCGTTGACCTGTTGCAGCAGTTTGAGACTTTCGAGGATGACAGCGCGGCCCGCGTCAGGGGTCTCGTACATCACGTCAAGGCCGAGACGATGGTACTGGTAGTAGAAGTCGTGGAGTTTGCTGTAGGTGCTGTTGGTGAAGTTTTCTGTGATCCAGTAGCGGTTGTTCTGTCCGCTTTCGGCCACGTTCCAGCCTACCTCTTTCGAGTTTAAGTTGACGATGTTTTGGCATTTGCTGTAGTAGGGAGAGCCGCCGTTTTGCGAGAACGAGTCCAACTCAACGGCAATGAAGAGGTTTAGGTAGTAGGCGATGAGGGAGGTGAGATCCGACAGGTTCGAGTTCTCGTCATACTCCAATTCATCACCGTCGGAGTAACGGAACTTTACTTTCTTGTCTTGGAAGCTTAGCAATGAGGTTTTGTAACTGGCTTTATACACGGGGCGTTGCAAAACCAAGGTGGCTGTACCTTCATATTCGTCGCCCGACTCTTTCGTCAGGTTGATGGTGATGGAGCACTCAATGCGTTCGTTTTGCTTCAGGTTGTATTGGCACCATTTGCGGTCGTGGACAAAAGTATAAAGCTTCTGCCGCATTTCGTTGTATCGCTGTTGGTTGCCCGTGCTTGAGATTTGGTTGGCGTTGACGGACACGGAACATTGGAAGTCTTGGGCTCTCAACGAGGAAAGTGTCATCAGCGCGATGATGAAAAGTCCGATGATGCGTTTCATAGTTGGTGGTTTGGTTTATTTTTGGATGTACATAAGAGCGGTTTGAAGGATTTCTTCGGCAATTTCCTGTTTGCTTTTGAGTTCGCTGGCAAACTCGCGGCCGTCCTTGCTGAAGATGGTCACCTGGTTGGTGGCGGTACGGAAACCAGCGCCGGCTGTCCGTAGGGAATTGAGAACGATGAGGTCGGCGTTTTTATTGTGCAGTTTCTTTTTGGCATTCTCCACCTCGTTTTCGGTCTCTAAGGCGAAACCGATGAGCAGCTGGTTGTCTCGCTTGATTTTCCCGACAGAGGCCAGGATGTCTTTCGTCCGGACCAGTTCCACAGCCATACCTGCCTGTTCCTTCTTGATTTTCTCGGGTGCGGGATGTGCTGGCGTGTAGTCGGCAACAGCAGCGGACATAATAACAATATCCTGTTGGTCAACGATTTGCATACATTGTTGATACATTTCCTCGGCCGTTTTGACATCCACACGGTGAATGTTGGGGTGCTTTGCAATGCAGCTCGAAGGGCCGGAGACAATCGTGACATGGGCGCCTTTGCGTGCGGCGGCCTCGGCCAGGCAGAACCCCATCAGGCCGGAGGAGTGGTTGCCGATGAAGCGCACGGGGTCGATGGGCTCGTAAGTCGGTCCGGCGGTGATGAGCACGTGCTTGTCCTGAAGGGAGTGGTCGTTGGCAAGTTCTTCGTCCACCCGCTCGAAAATCTCCTCGGGTTCTTGCATCCGTCCGCTGCCGGTGGTGCCGCAGGCCAGGAACCCTTCGTTAGGGGTGAGGATATAGCAGCCGCGTTCGTAGAGTAGTCGTATATTGTCTTGAACCACAGTGTTTTCGAACATGTTGCTGTTCATCGCGGGGGCGAGGAACACGGGCTTCTTGACGGCGAGGAAAAGGGTGGATAGCGCATCGTCGGCGATGCCGTGCGCGAATTTGCCGAGGATGTTGGCCGTGGCAGGGGCTACCACAAGGGCGTCTGCCCAGTCGGCCAGGGCTATGTGCTCGACCTCCATCGTGCGGTTCGGGTCGAACATGTCGGTGTAGAGCTTGTTCTGCGACAGCGTCTCGATAGTCAGCGGGGTCACGAACTGCAAGGCGTTGATTGTGGCGGTGACACGCACCTCGTAGCCGCCCTTCTTGAACAGCCGGATGAGGTGCATCGTCTTGTACGCTGCGATGCCGCCCGATATGCCGATGACCACATGTTTGCCCATAACCAATAAGATTGTTACTCGGTTACGTCCTTGAAATAGATTTGACCCTCTTCAAACTCGTACAGGGCGAGCTGCGTGGGCTTGGGCAGTTGCTCGTACATTCTCGACAGCTCGATCTGCTCGCGGTTCTCGTAGACTTCCTCGCCGGAACGGTCTTGCGGAGCCTGCAGGTGCGAATTCTCTTGGAATTCCTGTTTCAGCTCGGCGGCGATTTGGTCGGCGCGTTTCGACATGATCACGATGCTCTTGTAGAAGTTGCCCGTTTCTTTGTCGTATTTGCGGATGTCCTTCGTATTGGCAAAGAGGTCGATTTTCAGTTTTTTATAATCTAAGGCTTTCATTTATATGGGTTTAATTTGGTTTGTTCTTGTATTTTCCCAACTGTTTGGTGACATCTTGGGCGATTTTTTCCGTCTCCTTGGCGTATTTGCTGTCGGGGTAGTTGAGGCTCATGCGCTGACAGGCGTCGAGGCAGGCTTTGAGGCGTTCGGCTTTCTTGCGTTCGGTACTGCGGCGGGCGTACTCATAGTTGTTCAGCACCAAATAATAGACGGCCTCGGGCATGAGCGGGGAGTAGGCGTAATCGTTGAAGAAGTTCTTCGCTGCAATTTGGCAGGCCTCGTAATGGTCGGTATTGTAGTAAAGCTTGACTACTTCCAGGTCCTTTCGGGCCAGTTTGAGGCGCAGGTCGTCGAGCATGAGATTGCACTCCTCCACGTGTTTGTTGTCGGGGTAGGCTTGCAGGAACGCCTTGATCTGCTCGATGGCGTAGTTGGTGTTGGACTGGTCGAGGCTGTAGTCGGGACTGGTTTTGTAAACGGCCTCGATGCAGCGGAAAAAGGCATCCTCAGTGTGTTCGGAGTTGGGGTAACGGCGCACGTAGTCGCGGAAGTGGAGGGCGGCCATGTTGTAGTCGCCGTTTTGGTAGTAGGAGTCGGCGAAGAGGAAGAGGATGGTGTCGGCGCGGGGAGTGCCGAGCGACAAGGGGTAGAGTTCTTGGAAAAGGCCGGCGGCGGAGAGCCATTGGCGGTTTTCATAGAACTTCATGGCGCGGGCGTAGTGCTGGTCGAATGTCTCGAACGTGACGCGCTTGTTGCCCAAGCGGCTGACCTTTGCGGGTTTCGTTTTGGTAGGGCGCACCGTGTCCGCCTTCGCGGCTGCGGTCGGCACAACCGTGTCCACTTCGCAGCGGAAGTCCGCGGCACAGACATCCACCGCAAAGCATAACAGTATAACTATCAGTATGTTATAAGTCTTCTTTGCCATTTTGAAAAAACCGCGCAAATATACTGTTTTTTTTGTATCTTTGCCAATTCTTTTTGACAAGACCATTTTGTATGTTCGACAGGATAAAGAAACACTTCCTCCACAAGCACATCGAGGCGCGGGAACCCGACAAGATAAGGGCGGTTTGTTCCTTGCAGGACGCCGCCACCGTCGGCATGCTCTGCGAAATCACCGACGAAGATTCCTACAAGGCCATCTTCCGTATTTTCACAAAATTACAGGATTCCGGCAAGGTGGTGCATCTCATCGGCTACATTGACGAGAAGTTCGTCCCCTTTTATTGTTTGCAGCAGCTTTCCGCAGACTATTTCTGCCAGAAGCAGCTCACTTGGTGCGGCGAACCGAATGTGGTTCAGGTCACCGATTTCATGCAGCGCGATTTCGACATCCTTTTGGACTTTAACTACCGCTATCACGCGCCGATAGAGGCGATTCTTGCCACTGCTAATTCCAAGTTTGTCATCGGCAGTTGCGCCGACTACAAAGACATCTACGACCTTTACATCCAGACCGAGAACGGTAACTACAACCAATTTCTGAACTCCACCTTCAACTATACCCAAAAACTTTCCGGACAATGAGACCAGACGTGCAGAATACTTTCAAGGGCTTGGGCGTAGCCTTGATCACGCCTTTCAAAAAAGACGGGCAAATTGATTTCACCCGCCTGTCTGAACTGGTCAATCGCGTGATTGACAACGGGGTGGATTACCTGCTCGCCCTCGGCACGACGAGCGAGTACCCGACGCTCGCGCCTGACGAGAAGGATGATGTCCTGCGTTGTATTTTGGAGACCAACGCCAAGCGTCTGCCCGTGATGGTGGGTCTTGGCGGCCCCAACACGCAGTTCATGATTCGCAAGCTGGACCACCTCTCCGCCTTCGACGTGGATGCCATCCTGACGGTGACTCCCTATTACAACAAGCCGTCTCAAGCTGGCTTAATTGCTCATTACAAGGCATTTGCCACCGCCACTGATATGCCGGTGTTCCTCTATAACGTGCCTGGTCGCACCTCCTGCAACTTAGAGGCTGCCACCACATTGCGCATCGCTGAGGAGTGCCCCAATGTGGTCGGTATCAAGGAGGCATCCGGCATGATGAAGCAGATTCTGCAGCTGCTTGCCAAACGTCCCGATGGATTCTTGGTGATTTCTGGTGACGACCTGCTTACGCTGCCGCTTATGGCCGCAGGCGCCGACGGACTTATCTCCGTGATGGCCAATGCGTTCCCCGCAAAAGTGGCCGACATGGTGCACCACATTATGGATCAGGAATTGGCCGAAGCGCGTAAAATCCACCAGCAGTTGGTGCCGCTCACCGTCGATTGCTTCAAAGAGGGCAGTCCCGCCGGCGTGAAAGCCATCATGTCTGCCATGGGATTGATTGACAATGTATTACGTTTACCGTTAGTGCCAGTGTCAGAGAAGTTGCAGGAGGAAATTGAGAAATTAGTGGCGCTGTAGAGACGTAGTGCACTACGCTTCTACCAGAAACAATGTGTCATAATGTTATTCGAAAAATGCGGTGATGACATAGTTGCGTGTCTGCATGAGGACGAATGTCTTATTTCTTACACTTTCCTCTCAAAAACTCCACAAAACCCTCAGGCATTGGTTTCTTCATCATGATACCCTGTGAATCAGAATACATGATATAAACATTGGTTCTCGTTTCAATAATGTTCTTTATTTTGCCGTAATCAATGCTGGTGGGGCCACTTTTCGTGATAGCATCGAAATGGTCCTCGAAAAACAGGAACTCGCACTGCTGCCCGGCAATCTCCGTGTTTCGCATAAATACCTTGGCCATCCGCTGGTCAGTGCCGCGGAACAGATACCAGTTGAGAAAGACCAGGTAAAAACCAGCAATCGCGGCCCAGATGTAACGGCCGTTAATCAAACAGAACACAGTCAAGGCAACCAACAGGATATTCAATATAGACAGGAAAACAACGATTTTCTTGTTCCGAAAGCGAAGGGTTCTGTTGAAGCGCATGAACTCCTCTACAGAGTACAGGCTTTTTATGCTGTATAAGGGTTGCATATCCATCATCCGATTTTCTTTTTTCTAATCATCCAATCCTCTTCGCCGTGCCAACAACACTTTCTTCACTGTGCTGTTCGGGGTCTGCACGAAATATACGCCGTCGGGGTAGCGAGACAGGTCGACTTGTAGAGTCTGTACGGGCGAATAATCATTTGCCTCAACAACGACATCCAACAATTTCCCATACATATCCAACACTTTGATTTCGTTATTCGGAGAATCGTAATTAGACAATTGGACGTTGAGGATGCCTGTGGTAGGATTCGGATAAATCATCAGATAATCTTTCTCACGAACGGGAGTTCTTGACGGAGCCGTTTGTCCCGTGAAAAATTCGTAAATAACATCTTCATATCCAACATCATACAGGTCTGCATCATGATACCATTTGTGAGAGCCACCCACCACTTTCAAATGTTGCAAATCGGTGTCGCAATTATAGGTGTAGCGGATGAAACGCAGTCCGTCAATCTTGCGGTTGGGCAGCGTGTCAATGGCGGGTTCACCGTTGCATCCGTTGGCGTTTTGCCAATAATCGAGGATGGCACCGACCCCGAGGCCGAGCGTTGAGCCGAAGGAAACCCCGTTATAGCCTACGATGTTGTCGTTTGTGCCATGGATATGGAGAATACGGACAGGCGCAATAGGTGTTTGGTTGGCATCCGCAGTGGAAATCAGTCCGCTGACAGGTGCGCAGGCCGTGATACGGTCTCCATGCTCAATGGCCATGCGATAGGTCATGAAGCCGCCCATGGAGAAGCCAGTGAAGAATACGCTGTCGGGGTCAAGTTGGTACTGCTCTGTCAGCGAATCAAGAAGTGCCAATAGAAAGCCAGCGTCGTCAATAGAGCTGCTCAACAGCCCCGCGTTCCACATAGTGCCGAAAATACCTTGGTTGAGGGCTTGCGGCACCACAATCGCCCAACCGAAATCCTCGGCTAACTGCCCGAAATCAAACTCCCCGTCACAATCGGTGATAATGTCACCCAATCCGTGCAGGAAAAACAGTACGGGCAGCGACCCGTCATAATTGGCCGGTGTATAAAAGAGATATTCACGTTGCTTACCCTGCCATGTAAAATACTGAATTTGAGCATAAGAGCTGTGCAAAAAGGTTAACGACAACAGGATAATAACAAAGAGACGCTTTTTCATAACAAATTCATCTTAAAGAGTACAACATTTCATTATTATTGAGGAGGAACGTTGAGCAATATCATTTTATTTTACAAGAATATATATCTCAACACGAAAAGAATGGCAAGAACCCATAACACAGTGTTGGTTTTCTTCATTTTGCCCGTGCAGGCATTGATGATCACGTACGAAATGATGCCAATCATGATGCCGTGGGAGATGCTGTAGGTGAAGGGCATCAGCACGGAGGTGAGGAACGCGGGGATGGATTCGCGGAAGTCGTTCCAGTCGATTTTGGCGATGGGCGACATCATAATCACGCCGACGATGACCAGCACAGCGCCGGTGGCGGCGGCAGGGATGGCCAGAAAAATGGGGCTGAAGAACAGCGCGATGACAAACCCGATGACCACCACAAAAGCTGTCAGCCCTGTGCGCCCGCCTTCGGCCACGCCGGAAGCGCTCTCAACGTATGTGGTCGTGGTGCAAGAACCTAAGCATGCGCCCACCGTAGTGGCGACGGCATCGGTCATGAGAATGCGGTTTAGGCCGTCCACACGCCCCTCTTCGTTGATCATATTGGCTTTCACCGACACGCCAATGACGGTGCCGAGGGTGTCGAACAAATCGAGAAACAAGAAGGTGAGTACCACGACAAGCATGTCCCAGGTGAAGATGTTCGACCACTCAAACTTACAGAAGATGGGAGCTATGGAAGCGGGCATCGACACGGCATGGTCGATATGGGTTGTCCCGAAGAAAATGCCGATGACGGTAGTGGCCAGCATACCGAACAGGATACCGCCTTTCACCTTCATCACCACGAGAATAGAGGTAATAGCCATTCCGATGATGAAGAGGAGGACGGGGCCGTTTTTGGCATCACTGAGGGTGACGAGCGTTGCGGGGTCGTCAACGATGATGCCGGCGTTCTGCAGACCGATGAACGCGATGAAGAGCCCGATACCCGCCCCGATGGCGTATTTCAGCGAATCAGGGATGGCGTCCACAATGGCTTGCCGGACGTTAGTGATGGTGAGGATGATGAAAAGAAGTCCTTCCAGCAAGATGCCGGTAAGGGCGAACTGCCACGAGTAGCCCATGGAGAGGCAGACCGTGAAGACGAAGAAGGCGTTCAGTCCCATGCCAGGGGCAAGGGCGAAAGGCTTCTTGGCGTAAACCGCCATAATCAGGGTGCCGATGATGGCCGCCAACGCGGTGGTGGTAAACACCGAATCGGTGGGCATCCCTTGTTCGTTCAAAGCACTGAAAACACTAGGGTTGACGGCCAGAATGTAGGCCATCGTAAGGAAAGTGGTGATGCCCGCCACGATTTCCGTCTTAACACTATGTTTTTCGGGGTCGAAGCCGAAAAGTCTTTGTAACATACCTTGGAAATAAATGACGGCGCGAAGATAAAAAATATATCAGTGCGATGTTTAGGTTGGGCCGTAGAGACGCGCCTTGGCGCGTCTCTACAGATCCTTGTCAGTTACTTCCTCGGCGTTTAGCACAAAAGCGCGCAACCCCTGCTGCTCGGCGGACATGTCCAGTTCGTGGATGTCGTGCAACAACGGTCTGACCTTCTCGTCGGCCACGAAGGCCAGGACGGCGGAATTCAGGGTCGGCCATGCGTGAGTGCCGTAGTGCGGCTCCCCGTCGTGGCTGCCGCGGCCCTGAACCTCGTTCCAGAAGGTGAACCCGCGGATTTCGTTTTTGTCTAAAATTTCCATCACCTCATCGTAGAAGGCTTGGTATAGGGATATGAAGACTGCTTTCATTTTTCGATACTGTTTGATTGTTTGTTCCTTTCAACCCCACACTGCGCTTCGCTTGTGTGGCTTCTTTCTCCCCCCACACTGCGCTTCGCTTGTGTGGGGTTAATTGCGCTTCGCGCGTTTTGCCTCTCCGAGGCTGCTTAAGGAAGTTGTTTAATAATATGGAGGCTTTTTCGTTTCAACTGCTAACTACTAACTGCTAACTACTAACTAAACTTCGTTGACGCCGAGGGCTTTGTTGCGCTCGCGACGTTGGCGACGGCGGGCCGCACCTCGGGCGTTCCATTCGGCGAACTTGCTGAAGAGGATCGGGATGAGGATCAATGTCACCATCGTGGAGAAAGTCAAACCCCAGGCCACGACCATACCCATGGAGTTCCACATCTCGGCACCCTCACCCTTATCGACGGCCAACGGAATCATACCCAAGACCGTGGTCAAGGTGGTCATCAAGATGGGGCGCAGACGGGAACGGCCGCCGGCGACGACAGCGTCCTTGATGGTCATGCCGCGCTCGACACACAAGCTGGTGTAGTCGATGAGCACGATACCGTTCTTCACCACAATACCGATCAACATCATCACGCCAATCAACGCCATGATACCCAAGGCTGTGCGTGTGATGGCCAACCCGATCAACACACCGGTGAGAGCGAAGAGGATGGAGCCCATGATGACGAACGGATAACTAAACGATTCGAACTGGGCAGCCATCACCACATAAACTAACATAATGATCAGGGCCATCAAGACGAACATGTCGCCGAAAGCATCTTGCTGGTCTTCCCACGTACCGCCGATCTTGTAGTCCAACGTGGCGGGGACGTCCATCTGGTCGAGCTCGTGTTGCGCGGAAGCTACCAGCTCACTCAACACGGCACCTTTGGCCACCACGCAGGAGACCTTGACCATACGCTCACGGTCCTTACGGACGATGGTCGGCGGGGTGAAGGTTTCTTCCACCTTGGCCACGTCACCTACACGGATGCCCTTGCCCATGTTGTTGTACATCAGGATGTTCTCAATGGCGTGAACATCGTTACGGAACTCAGGCGCGTAACGCACGCGGATGTTGTACTCGTCACCATCCTCACGGAACTGCGATGCCGTGTAACCGTTGAAGCGGTTGCGCACGTAACCGGCCGCTGTCGTGGAGTTGAGTCCGTTCTCGGCCAGTTTCTGGCGATCGAAGACAACCTCCAACTCGGGCGTGTATTCGTCACGGCTAATCACCACCTCGGAGCAACCCTCCACCTGCCGCATACGCGCGGCAAGATCGGCGGCGAACTGGTCGGTGGTGTTAAAGTCGTAGCAGTACAGCTCAATGTCGACGGTCGACTGGCCGCCCATATTGCCCTGTCCTGTAGTGACCGTGGAGGAGACAATCTCAATATGCTGGCGCAAAATGGCGCGCACACCGTCGGCAATCTCCGTAATAAACTTGTCACGTTCAGTCTTTTTCACCAGACGGATATTATAGGAGAGCAAGTTCGTACCGTTGTCGCGCATCAAGCTCCATGTGTTGTCCTCATCAGGCATACCCACGGAATAGTTGATGGATTTGATCTCGTTCGGGTACTTTTCACGGATTTCCTTCACAATCTGGTCACCCAACGCCTTGGTGGTCTCCACACGTGTGCCCTGAGGCAATTTCACGGTAGCACTCAGACGAGCGTTATCCTGAGTCGGGAAAAACTCGGTAGGAATCACTTTCAGCAGAGTCAAGCTGGCGAGGAAAATGAGCGTGGCAACACCGACAACCGTCTTGCGGTGGTTTACACACCAGCGGAGCAGTTTGGCGTAGCCGTTATCCAGACGGGCAAGGAAACGTTCAATAGGGCCGTAAACCTTGGCAAACCATTTGCTCTTCTTGGGATTCTTCTTCAGCAGGAGAGAACAGAGCATCGGGGTCAGCGTCATAGCGGCCGCCAAGGAGACGGCAATCACGATGGTGACAATCCAACCTAACTGTTTGAAGAGCACGCCGGCCATACCTGTCAGGAAGGTCAACGGCAAGAACACGGCGATAATCACCAAGGTGGAAGCGATAATGGAGAGGGAGACCTCACTGGTGGCGAACACGGCCGCCGCCTTGGGCTTCGACCCTCGCTCGATATGCGTGGTGATGTTCTCTAACACCACGATGGAGTCATCGACCACCAGACCGATGGCGATGGATATAGAAGACAACGAGATGATATTCAACGTATTGCCCGTCGCCAGCAAGTAGATGAATGCCGCAATCAAGGAGACGGGCACCACTATGGCGATGATGATGGTGGCGCGCCATCTTCCCAAGAAGAAGAGCACCACAAAGACCACCAACAACAGGATGATGAGGATGGTTTCCTCCAAACTATCAATGGTGTTAGTGATGTTGTCGGAGTTGTCCACCAGCACGCTCAGATTCACGTCGGCGGGCAGAGAACGCTGGATATCAGGCAGTTCCTTCAACACTTTCTTACAGATCTGCACCGTATTGGCACCGGTCTGCTTTTGGATGATGATCATGGCACCGCGCTCTCCGTCGGTATAGGACTCCTGCATACGTTCCTGCAACGTGTCGCGCACCACGGCCACATCCTTCAGATAGACGTTCTTATTGTTGTAGCTGCCGACAACCACACCTTCCATCTCGTCCGCGCTGTTGAACTCGCCATCCACGCGCATGGAATAGGTTTTGGAACCCACATCCATGACACCGAGGGAGACGTTGCGGTTCTCCGCGCCGAGGATCTGGGCGATGGTCTCGATGGTGAGGTTGTAACTTTCCAGCTTGTAGGGGTCGCAATAGACCTGGATTTCTCGTTGCGGGGCACCGGAGATGGAGACCGCACCCACGCCGCTGATACGCGACAGCGGGGAGGAGACCTTGTCGTCCAAGATCTTATACAACGCCTGCGTGCTTTGTCCCGACTGCACCGACAGCATCATAATCGGCATGTCGTCGGCGCTGAATTTGAACAAGTAGGGCTGGTTGGCGCCGTCGGGCAGTGCCGATTTCACCATGTCCAACTTGTCTCGCACATCGTTGGTTTTCTGTTCGATATCCACACCGTATTCGAACTCCAGATAGACGATGGAGTAGTTCTCCTTGGAGTTTGAGGTGATGTGCTTGAGGTCACTCAAGGTGTTGAGCACGTTCTCGATGGGCTTGGACACGTTGTCCTCGATGTCCTCCGCACTTGCGCCGCCATAGACGGTGAGCACCATGATGGTGTTGCTATCCATGTGGGGGAAGAGGTCCACCGGCAGCCGGGTCAGGGAAAAAATGCCGATGATGATAACGGCAATGTAAATCAACCCTGTCATGATAGGTCTCGCGACCGATTTCTGGTATAAACTCATATTGGTTTAAGGGTTATTGGTTACAGTTTAAGGGGTTATAAGGGTTATAGGTTATAGGTTATAGGTTATTGAAGCAAGGGTTATCGTTTTTTGACGAATTTTAGGTCTATGATTCCTGTCTTGGTACGGACGTGGGCTATGTAAATACCGCTGGCGAGGCCGGAGAGGTTGATGCGATACGTGGACGATTCATTATTCGCCCCTACAGAGGTGCGGATATTTCTGCCGTAAACGTCATACACCTCAACACCAAGAATGCCGATGTCGGGGTCTGTAACGCGCACATCGACATACTCGCGTGCGGGATTCGGGTAGAGGAAAACAGGACAGGTAGATAATAGATATTCTGAGATTCCGTCTATGGGGTTCGTATATTGAAGGGTCACATCATCCACAAGAGAATAGGTGTTATTGCCCCCGGAATGACGGATGGCAATATACGTCCCGCTGCCTGAATACGAGGTCATCGGAATTTGGAAAGACTGAAACGTAGTACTCACGTTTTCAATAGTTTGCAATGTCACGAACATGGACGTGTCCATAGGATCTTGCATGACACCCACTTCCAGCATATTGTGGTTGTTCGAATTATTCACCTTTGCCTTGAAAGAAAGAGTGAGGTCGGGAATCTGAACAAAATCGGGATCTATAACCGGCAGGATGGCGGTGCACTCCGACTTGAAACGCAAGGCATAACCAGAGTTAAAACTACCCGCTGAAGAGACATGCGGGTAATCCGTGTCTGAAATCTTGTTCCAACAAAGAGGAAGCCCGACTTCATCGATCTCATTGTCTTCAAAGCCCCAAGAAACGGGAACCGTTGTGATTTTATAGCACTCCGTTACGAAATGAGTGGTATTTGAGGGCACCGTAGGATTGCAAATGGCAGCGACGTAGCAGTCGTAGGCCGTTGCATAATGCAGATGTTGCAACGTATGGGAAAATGCGCCTGAGAACACCGTGTCGGTTTTCCAAAAGACATCCGTAGAGGTCTTGTAATAAACCACATACGGTTTTGGATCGGGCTGGATGTCACTCCATGTCACGACAGCGGAAGTGTCAGTGACGGCGGAGATTGTAGCTTGTGTGGGCACCGCACAGGGCAGGCTGTCGCAATAGTCAATCGTCAGGTTGTCGATATAGATGGAGTAGTATGTGTTCGGATTGGCAGCGGTAGGGTATGGGTTATTGTCGCGAAAAGCGATATAAGTGCCCTCGCTCGTGTAGTTGTAGAAGGGAACCGTGACAAATTGGACATCTGTTCCGATACTGTCGATAATCTGTATGGTAGCAAATGTGGAAGGGTCATTGGGATTCGTCATCACCCCCACTTCCAGAGTGGCATCAGGGTTTTCATCCCCATAATTATTGAAAACATAGAAAGAAATCTGAAGTGCCCTGATGTCGAGGTAATCGGGGTTTACATACGGCATAATCGCTATATGGCCACTGCTGCTGAAGAAATAGAGAGAGTGGTCTTGGAAGATGGACTGATACGAACTGACGTATGGAGGGGTGGAGGCAGAAGCGCCGGCGAGATATCTCAGCCAGCAAAGCGGTGCGTGATAATAATCAGTGGGTTCCTCGAAACCCCAAGTCTGCGGCACGGCAATGATGTCGGGGGCACAGTCGGTACGGAACGTGATGCGCGAAGACTGTGACCACGGACTGCACAAGGCGATGACATAGACCTCGTAAGTAGTGTTCGGAATCAAGTCTTGGAGCGTGTGGGCGGTGCCGACAACCGTGTCGGAAAACCAGCCGGCGGAACCAGCAACAGGACGGTAGAAAACCACATAGTCAGTTGAGTCAGCGTTGGATATCCAAACGACATTTGCGGTTCGGCTCTCCAAGTTCACTAAAGTCAGATCCGTCGGACGCGGGCATGCAGGCGCATACTCCAACGAAAGGTCATCGATGTAGATATCCGATGCGCCGGAGGCCCCCACTGGGGTAGCGTCAAAGAAAGCAATGTATTTTCCTGTGCCCAAGTATGTTGATAGAGACACATCCTCAAAATGGAAGAGGGTGTCCGTGGTGGTCAACGTATGCAGAGCGGTGAATGTGGAGACATCCGCAGGGTCAGTCATCACCCCAACGGTGAGCGCAGAAGAGGAGCAGGTATTCCAACAGCCGCTCACCTTCCACCAAAAAGTAAGCCCCAAATTGTTGGCCTGCAGGGAGTCGGCAAGGATGGGAAACACCACATACCAGCCGCGCGACTGCCAAAAGTTCAAGGAATAGCTTCCACTGTAGGTCATGCCAGCGTAACTGTTGACGTGAGGAGCTCCGCCTGTGCTTGAAGGACTTGCAACACTTGTCCAGCAAGCGGGCAACGGACGGCTGGTGGTGCCACCAGTATTGTCCGTCTCAAAGTCCCAAAACAGCGGTAACGATTCGATGATGTTGCACACCGTCGAAAACGTAAACGGTTCCGAATAAGCGTCCGGATAGCAACTCGCTGCAACACGCACCTCGTAGGTGGTATTGGCCGTCAAACCATTCAAAAACACTGCCAGTTCAGAAATAACCCCTGTCGTGTCGTAAAAAACTGTATCACCATCAACAGGCTTGTATGCAACGACATACCATGCAGAATCCGCATCGTGCGACCAGTTTAGTATCGCCGTAGTCATGTCCACGTATGTAAGCGAGATGTCAGAGGGACGGTCACAATCGGGCAGGGTCTGCAACTTAACATCGTCTAAATAAAGGCTGTTGCCATCCGTGAAACAAGTTTGGATAGCCACATGACAACCTTGTCCGATGAAACTATCCAATGGAACGTCAAATGATTGATATTCCGTTAGTAATCCAGAAACCGTATCTACAACAGTGAACGTAGAGGCATCCATTGGATCAGACATCACCCCCACGATTATTCGGCTATTGTTGTCAATCGCTGTCGTTTTAGCATAAAAAGAAAGAATGAGATCGTTGATAGACAATGTGTTTGTATCGATTGCGGGCAAAGATGCAATACTTTGGTTAGGGTGGAAGAAACATAAGGCATGACTGCCGCTATAAGCTATAGCGTTGGCATTCGTGTCAACAGCGACCATCGGATTGCAATAGTTTGTCCTGTTCCAGCATTCAGGCAATGGGTTCTCACCAGTACCGGCCGAGTTATTGCCTTCAAAATCCCAAATCTGCGGCATCGTGGTCATCCCCTCACAAAGGGTGGAGGCCACAATCATATTGGAAACCAAGCTGGAATCACAATAGGCTGCGAGATATATTTCGTAGGAAGAAGAAGCGCTTAAGCCATTCAACACCCACGTGTGATTATCGGATAATATCGTATCGCAAGTCCAGTCGGTGTCAGTAAGATTGTGGTAATAGAGCAACAATGGTGCATTGACTTCGCCCCCGTCCACCCAATTCAACGATACGGAATGTGCTGTCAAATGTGAGGCCGATAGGGCTGAAAGCCTTGAACAATCAGGGACTGTATCTAAAATGACATTATCCAAATCTATGCTGAAATCGGTATAAGTCGGATCTGTGGAAGCATACTGAATAATGATGCGGGACCCATTGCCCGAATAAGTGGCAAACGGGATGTCAAAGCGCTGATATTGACTGGAAATATGGGCGATGGTTTGAATCTCTGTTATGGAGTCGGTGCCACTATAAGGTTCCAATATGCCCACCATCAATTTCGCTGGGAAATTCAGGTTAGACGTCTGTCTTACCCCAAAAGAGAGTTGTAAATTTTGAATGGTTAAGGAATCCGTATTTATAGGAGGGAGGACAACTGTAGGGCGGTATAGATGACTATCTGAATGGATGGGAAAGCGGATACATCCATCATTTGCACAAGCGCCAACCGTATCGCAAAACACCGTCGCAAAATCTTTATCCCAACAATTGGGCAGGGTAAAGACAGGAACCGTGTAATGGTAGTCGAAATTCCACATTTGGGGCACGTTGCACAATGCTGCGCAAGCGGTGGTAAAACCGATGATATTTGATGGCATATCCAACAAACAATTCGACACTAAATAGGCTTCATACGAAGTGGATGGCTTCAGTCCGGAAAGTGTGAATTGGGGATTTGCGGCCGAGAAAGACAGTGATGTCCAGTTCATGTCAGAAATTGACTTATAATGCAGTGTAAAGCCGTTCTCTTGAACATTGAAACCGACCCAAGACAGATGGGCATCTGTTTCGGTCACGCTGTCCGCCACCAAATTCGACGGTTCAGGACAGTTAGGGACAACATCCAAAATAATGTCATCGAGCACGCACGGACCATTGCAACGAACGGCTATGTATGAACCCGAACCAGAATAATTGTCAAAGGGTATAGAATAGTGCTGGTAGCCTTCGAGGCTGTAACCCGATATTTGTTGCACAGGGGTGAAAGACGCGGGATTGTTGGGGCCATTCATCACACCGATAGTCAAACTATAGGAATCATCCCCCGGAATAGGCTTGCCCGAAACGTAAAAGGAAATCTGTAAACTGTTAATATTTAGCGAATCCGTATTTATTTGAGGCAATATGGCGTATGTAATGTCACCGGATTCGGCAATCAACGACATCACGCCAGAATGGGCAGGGAAAACGGAATCATTCACTACGTGGGGCAAATGTTCGGGGGTACTGCTTCCGCAGCGGCTCCAGCAAAGAGGGATAGGATAGGATTCCACTGTAAGTCCATGCTCAAAATCCCAAGATTGTGGCACTGAAACTATCGAGGCACAGTTAGTCGTAAAAGTGACTGTGTTGGATGCCGCATCAGGATAACAGGTTGCGGTGACGTAACACTGATAATGGGAGCCCGCTTCGAGATTGGTAAGGAGATACTCTGCTGTTCCCAACACGCCTGTTGTTACCTCATGCCAAACGGAATCAATCTCCGATTTATAATGAACGATGTAGCTTGCGGAATCCGCAGAAGCCTCCCAACTGAGCCGGGCGGAATGCGATTGTAAATCCGTTATTTGCAAGTTCCACGGTCGCTGACAATTAGGAATGAACTGTATCCGAAGATCGTCAACATACATTCTATGATAGTACCCAGCACCTCCATAATACCTAAACGCGATATGTCTGCCATTACCACTATAGGAAGAAAGAGGAATATCGAACGGTTGAATACTGTTATTCAATGTGGTAAGGGTGTCAATTGCCACAAAAGTGCTGGGATCCAATGGATCTGACATCACTCCAACCCGGCAGTCGTTAATTCCCAAATATGAAGCTCCCGTCCTACAAGCATAAAATGAAAGCTGCAAATCGTTGACAGACAAAACGGTGGTGTCAATAGGAGGCAATACAAGACAATCGTAAGCTCCTTTGAGGACAAGTACTTTGACACCCGACACCGCATTGTCGTATGTAATAACAAGAGGTTCTGGGGTATATATGCTGTGCCAACATGCCGGTAGCGGAGCGTTCGCTGTGCCGCCTATGTTCCCAGTCTCGAAATCCCAGAACTGCGGTAACGACGTAATGACACAGCTGTCCGTTTGCGCCACGCCCGTAATGGTAGCGCAAATGACAAACATCCATATCTGCAGCAATTTTTTCATTAAGACTGTTGACTTTTGGCTAGTGGCTATTGGCTCTTAGCTATTGGCTCTTAGCTTTTTACCCTAAACCCTAAACTATTAACCCAGCTTCAATAACCTATAACCATTATTTACTCTCCACATTGACTTCCAGCCCGTCTTTCAATCTCGCCAAGCCCGTGGTGGCCACCATGTCGCCGTCCTGAACGTTGCCGGAGAGCAGCTCGTAGGCTTTGTCGAGGTGGCGGCCGATCTCCACTTGGTTGAAGGAGACTTTACCGTCTTTATAGACATAGACGTAGCGGTTGCCGGAGCCCTGTTGGCGGAAGATGGCTTCGTCGGGAACCACCACGTGTTTCTCCGTGCCGAAGTTGATGGTCACGCGGGCGTACATACCTGGGCGCACGCGGCTGTCGGTGTTGGCTAACTGCACCTCCACGGGGAAGGTGTGTGTGGCACCGTCCATAGTCGGGTAAATGAGGCTGATCTTGCCCTTGAACTCTTCATCGCCGTAGGCATCCACCTTGACTGTAACCGGCGTGCCGACCTTCACCTGCTTGAACAGCGTCTCGGAGATGTTGATGTTCATCTTCACGGGTGTGATCTGCTGCACCTGCACCACGGGCAGACCACCGAAGAGGTCGCCGCTGTCGTAGTTACGCTGCGTCACCACACCGGAAATCGGGCTCAGCAACTGCGTGTTTTCCAAAAGGTTGTCGTAGGTGGTCTGTGCCACATCCAGTTGGGTCTTCATCGCGTCCCAGTCGGATTTGGAGACACCGCCCACCTTGTAGAGCTCGTCAACGCGCTTGAAGCTGGCCTTGAGGTTGTCGAGCTGTACTTTCGACTGTTTGAGGCTGTTCTCGTTCATCTGCACGAGCACCTTGCCCTTGTTGACGCGGTCGCCGACTTCCACATAGATTTTGTCGATGCGGCCTCCTGTGAGCGGGGCGATGTTGTTGACGGCGTTGGCCTCCACGATGGCGGTGTATTCGTAGGTCTGGTCAACCTCCTCCACATGCACTTCCTGCGTGCGGATGGTCATCTTCTGGTCGCCGGCGATGACGGCGGTGTCTTTTTTCTTGCAACCTGCCATCACAAACAAGGAGATTGCCAATAAAATGGTGATTTTTTTCATATTATCGTTTATTATTTATTCATCGTTTGAACCCAATGCTGCGCTTCGCTTGTATGGGGTTATTTGCTACCGAGCTCTAGCCCCTTCGGGGCTGCTCAAGGAATAGAGTTTATATGTATCGTTCCATTCAACTGCTAACAACTAACTGTCAACTACTCCTTGCCGAGGGTTGCATCCAAGTTGGCCTTTGCCACGAGGTAGTCGAAGATGGCCTGGCAGTAGGTGAGCTGGCTGGTGAGAAGGGCGAGTTCGGTGGTGCGGAGGTCGAGCCAGGTGTTCAGGCCCACTTCGTACTGCTTTTGGGCGATGTCGTAGGCTTTCTGCGCCTGCCGCATAGTTTCGCTGTCGGAAGCAAGGTCTTCGATAGCCTGCTCCATGTCGTTGACGCAGCTTTGCACTCCCAGGCGGAGATTGCGCTCCAAATCCAGACGTTGGTCTTGCATGTTCTGGATGCTCAAGTCCGACTGTTTCAGTTTGAAATGTGTTGAAGCCCAGCCGACAATCGGGATTTGCAGCGACAATGCCACGTATGAATACGGGTAGTTGGTGAAGGAGCCGCCGTCATCGCCCATGCCGGAATACTGGAAAGCGCCGGCCAAAGCCAACATCGGCAGGGAAGCGCCGCGCACAATCTTCTTCGACTGCTCCAACTGTTCGATGCCCATGTCCATCTGACGCAACGCTGAGTTGTAAGCCAGCTGCAAATCTTGTTCGGAAGGCATTTTGGCGTTTAGTACAATCTGTTCATAGTCAGAGAGTTGACCGTCAAAAATTACGGGTTCGTTCACATCCATGCCCAAGACCACTTTGAGTCGCATGGCAGCCAACTTTATGGCAGTGGCAGCGGAGTTGACTGTCGGTTTCTGGTTCTGCAACGCCACTTCGGAACGCAGTTTCTCGTACTCGGAAACCAGGCCCTGCTCGTATGACTGCGAGACCAGCCGGTTGCTGGAATCCAAGTTGTCGTAGTTCGCTTTCAGCACCACGTACGACTGCTTGGCCAGCAGGTAGGTGTAATAGGCTTGCTTCACCTGGTTGATCAGCTCAATTTTGGAAGAACGGGCTGCTTCCAACGCCAGGTCGATGTCCATGGAACTGAGTTTCAGGCTCGACCAGAGCGGGAAGGAGACGAGCGGGAGGCTCAGGTTCGCACCCACGGAGTAGGTGTTGTCGCGGCCCACCTTGATGTTCATCGTTTGCCCGCCCATGTCCATTGACATGGTCTGCTTGAGCAGTGTGCGGTTGTAGTTTGAGGCTATCGACACGTCGGGGAAGAGCGACACGAGCTGTTCCTTCTTGTACTCCCGTTTGATATCGACCGAGCGGTCGGCGATACGCATCGAGGGCGCTTCGGAGAGTGCGATTTCGATGGCCTTGTCCAAGTTGATATGGATGGAATCCTGCGCTCTAAGAGTGCAGAAACTGAACATTGATGCGCAGCATAAAATCAGAAATATTCTCAAGTGTTGTTTCCCAACTGTTGTCATTCTCTATTTTAATTTATTGATTTACTGATGATTGAAAAAAATATCCTTTATAACAAAAACGGCAGCAAAGATAGCATTTTCGGTGAAAAAAACAAGAGTTTTGTGTATTTTTTACACATTGTTTTTTTCGATGCTCGGAAGGTTCTTTTTATTCGACGCTTAGACGTTTCTTTTTCAACTTTCGCATGTTTATCTGTAGGTCGTATTGAGCGGGGTAGTGGCGTTGCCAAGCAGGGTGAAGAGGAGGTGCGGGAGACGACTTTCAAGGGTTCCAGCAAAATCCTCCAATATGTCAAAGAACGTCCGAAACCGTTCGCGAACTGATTTCGACGGCAAAGATACAATGCGGGGAATCTTGTAAGGTTTTTTGATGAGTAACACGAACCTAACACTCAACGCACACATTGTAAATCAGGTGGTTAGAAAAGAAAAAAGTTGAACATCAACAAAAATGCCGTTACGGAAATACCGATAACCGAACAACACGGAATCACAAACACGGCACACTGAACACCCCCAGCGCACACCTTCGCAGGCATATCGCAAGTACTTCGCAAGCCTAAGCAAGTCTTTCGCAAGTCTAAGCAAGCATTTTGACTTGCCAACCACTTGGCTACCACTTGCGAAATACTTGCGAAATACTTGCGAAACCCTAACCGACATCGTGTGAATGTGTTCGGCAGGAATGCCGATGTGATATGTTTCGGCAGGAATGCCGAAGCTCCTGATTTCGGCAGGAATGCCGATGTGATATGTTTCGGCAGGAATGCCGAAGCTCCTGATTTCGGCAAGAATGCCGAAGCTCCTATTCCTAAAAATAGTACCTTTGCCGCGCAAAAAATCGAACTGCCAATGCCGGAGCGCAAGCACTTTCTTCCGATCACCAAAAAAGAGCTCGACTATCTGGGCTGGGACTACGTGGATGTTATCCTCGTGAACGGGGACGCCTACGTGGATCATCCGTCGTTCGGGGCGGCGGTCATCGGGCGGGTGTTGGAGCGCGAGGGACTGCGCGTGGCCATCCTCCCGCAGCCCAACTGGCAAGACGACCTCCGCGATTTCAAGAAGTTAGGTACACCGCGCCTCTTTTTCGGGGTGACATCCGGTAATATGGATTCCATGGTCAACCACTACACGGCCAACAAGCGGCTGCGCAGCGATGATGCCTACACGGCAGGTGGCAAGGCCGGTTTCCGCCCCGACTACGCTGCCACCGTCTATTCCCGCATCCTCAAACAGCTTTTCCCCGAAACGCCTGTGGTGCTCGGCGGAGTGGAGGCCTCCATGCGGCGGCTTTCGCACTACGACTACTGGAGCGACAGCCTCAAGCCGTCGATACTCCTTGATAGTCAGGCCGATGTGCTGGTATATGGCATGGGCGAGCGGCCGATTGTGCAGTTGGCGCGGCTGATGCAACATTCCGACTGGCGTGAGCATCTGGCTGAATGTTCGCAGATTGCCTATATGGATAATGGTATTGACCGCTATAAATCCGAGAATCCGATATTTCTGCACGATTACGCCGAGGAGCTTCGTGACAAGCGCAAATATGGCGAGAATTTCGTGACGATGGAAAAGGAGTCGAATAAGCGGGTGCAACGTACACTGATTCAGCCTTATACGGATAAATATGTGGTGGTGCGACCGCCGTTCCCCGTGGCCACGACCGAGGAGATGGACAGTTTCGCACTCTTTGACCGGATGATGAACGCCCCGCACCCCAAGTACTTGAAGCGCGGCGACATTCCCGCCTTCGAGATGATCAAAAACTCCATCACGATTCATCGCGGATGTTTCGGAGGGTGCAGTTTCTGCGCCATCGCTGCCCACCAAGGCAAGGCTGTTGCGTCGCGATCGGAAGAGTCGGTGATGCGGGAGGTGGAAGATCTCGTGCAACGTCCTTACTTCAAGGGACATATCAGCGACTTGGGCGGCCCTTCGGCCAATATGTACAGGATGCAGGGGCGGGATTTGACGCGCTGCGAGAGTTGTGCCCGTGCCTCGTGCCTTGTGCCGAAACGGTGTCCCAACTTGATTGCCGACCACCATGCCGTCATCGCGCTCTATCGCAAGGTGATGGGGACTGCCGGTGTGAAACACGTCACCATTGGCAGTGGCATCCGTTACGAACTGCTGCTCACCGATGACGAACGCGAGCGAATGCAGTGGGGGCTGGGCGAGTATTTGCGGCAAGTGGTTCGCCACCATGTATCTGGCCGGCTCAAGGTTGCGCCCGAACACACCGACGCGGATGTTCTCGCACTCATGCGCAAACCTCCGTTCGACCGATTCCTTGAGTTTTTGAAAGATTTTAACGAAGAAAACAGAAAATGCGGCAAAAACCAGCAACTGATTCCCTATTTCATCGCCTCGCATCCCGGCTGCACCGTCGAGAAGATGAGCAAACTCTGCGACCTCACCCACCAATACCGCCTGATGACCGACCAGGTGCAGGACTTCACGCCCACGCCCATGACTTACGCCACGGCGATGTATTACCTTGGTTATGACCCTTATACGGGTAAGAAAGTGCATGTGGCCAAGAGCAAACAGGAGCGTCAGGACCAGCATATCTTTTTCTTTGCGGAAAAACCCGAGAATAGAAAGAGAATCAAACAGTTACGTACACGAATGTAGAGACGCGCCATGGCACGTCTCTACAACGAGAAAGGGTTGTAATATAATTGCAACTCGGTTGCGGAAAGAAATTCCCACTTTTGCCCCCGAAAATAACCGCGATAGCCATGCGGTGTATCAACGGGAAAAAAAGTAGTATTATGGAAAATAGCAAACATCATCATCACGAAGAGATTGAACATGACCATTGCGAATGCAGGGGGCACCACCATCATGCATGTTGCGGGGACGGTCATCATGACCACGGGCACCATGATCATCACGAGCACGGTCACGAAGGACATCACCATCACGACCATGATTTGAAACGGCAGCTTATCAAGATTATCGTTGCGGTGTTGCTGTTGGTGGCAGCGGTTTTAGTCGAAAAGTTCGGACATCTCACCACTTGGCAGTTGCTGATGGTTTATCTCGTGCCGTATCTCTTCATCGGCTGGGACACGCTGAAAGAGGCGGCGGAGGGATTGGCGCACGGCGAGGCCTTCAATGAGCACTTCCTGATGTCGGTGGCCACTATCGGAGCATTATGCATCGGTTTCCTGCCGGGTGCGGAAACGCAGTTCCCGGAGGCAGTCTTCGTGATGCTCTTCTTCCAGATCGGTGAGCTTTTCGAGGGCTATGCCGAGGGCAAGAGCCGCGACAGCATCACCCACCTGATGGATATTCGTCCCGACACGGCCAACGTCATCCGCGAGGGCAACACCTTGACGGTCGGTCCCGATGAGGTCGGGGTGGGGGAGACCATCGTCATCCGGCCGGGAGAGAAGGTGCCGTTGGACGGTGTCATCATAGAGGGCTCTACCGCGCTGAACACGGTGGCCTTGACTGGCGAGAGCGCACCCCGCGAGGCGGGTGTCGGTGACGAGGTGATTTCCGGTTGCGTCAACATCAGCGGCGTTGTCAAAGTCCGCACCACCAAGAGTTTCGGCGAGAGCACGGTGTCGAAGATTATCCATTTGGTGGAAGATGCCGGCGAACACAAGTCCAAGAGTGAGACGTTCATCACGCGGTTTGCCCGTATTTATACGCCCATAGTGGTCTTTGCGGCCATCGCGCTGGCGTTGCTGCCACCGCTCTTTTCCGGCCAATTCGCCACGGCGTTCCCAGTCTGGCTCTACCGCGCCCTGATGTTCCTCGTGGTTTCCTGCCCGTGCGCCCTGGTCATCAGCGTGCCGCTTACCTTTTTCGGTGGCATTGGCGGGGCTTCGCGTAACGGCATCCTCGTGAAAGGGGCGAACTACATGGATGTGCTGGCCAAACTCGACACGGTGGTTTTCGACAAGACGGGAACCCTCACGCATGGGCAGTTCGCTGTGGAGGCGGTGCATCCGGAAAAGTTCGACGAGCGGCAGCTCCTGCATCTTGCCGCGCATGTGGAGCATTTCTCCACGCATCCTGTGGGTGCAGCTTTGCGTGATGCATTTCCCGACGAGGCTACCGACGGCTGTGAAGTGTCGGATGTGGAAGAGGTTGCCGGTCATGGTGTGAAAGCCCGTGTGGGTGGAATGCTCGTGTGCGTGGGCAATGCCAAGATGATGGATGCAGTGGGAGCGCAATGGCACGACTGCCACCTTGCGGGCACAATTATCCATGTGGCGGTCAATGGCGAATATGCCGGCCACATCGTTATTAACGACAAAGTCAAGGAAGATAGTTCGGAGGCTATTGCGAAATTGCATGAGCTTGGTGTGCGCCGCACCGTGATGCTCACCGGCGACCGCAAGGAGGTGGCAGCCGAGGTGGCCCGAAAGTTGGGTATCGACGAATGGCATGCAGAGTTGCTTCCCGCCGATAAAGTATCCTACCTTGACGAAATAATGAACTCTCAACTCTCAACTCCAAACTCTCAACTTGCTTTTGTGGGTGACGGCATCAACGACGCGCCTGTATTGGCCCGTGCCGATGTGGGCATCGCGATGGGAGGGCTCGGAAGCGATGCCGCCATCGAGGCTGCGGACGTGGTGCTGATGGACGACAAACCGACTAAAATCGCCACGGCCATCCGGATTGCCCGCCGGACGCTGCGGATTGCCCGTCAGAACGTCTGGTTCGCCATCGGTGTCAAGGTCGCTGTGCTGGTGCTCGCCGCCGCAGGCCTTGCCACCATGTGGATGGCTGTCTTCGCCGATGTGGGCGTCACCGTCCTGGCAGTTCTGAACGCTATACGTGCCATGCATTAACCCTGTGACTTTATGAACCATACAACCGATGAACAAACTCTCCGCGAAGCCGGTGTCCGTGTGACGGCAGTCCGGCTTTTAGTGTGGCGCACCATCCGCAAAGAGTGCGCCGGCATTTTCAACCTGGCGGATCTGGAGGAAGTTCTGCCAACCGTCGATAAATCCACGCTTTTCCGAACCCTCGGCCTTTTCAGTGACAGTCACTTGTTGGACACCATCGATGACGGTACGGGTTCGCAAAAGTACTGTCTGCGCAGTGCCGACGACCCGCTTTCGGGTGTGCGCCACATCCACTTCAGTTGCCGCGTGTGCCACAAAACCGTTTGTCTGACCAACATCCCGCTGCCGGAGGTGTCGCTGCCGGATGGTTTCGAGGTGGAAAATGTGGAGTATGTGGCCAAAGGAGTGTGCCCGAAGTGCGCTTCAAAATAGAGTCCGGGAATCAATCCCCCGTGTGCATTCGTAATTTGTGTACCTTTGCCGTCCCAAAACCAAAACGGCATGAAGATACTCCATACTTCCGATTGGCACATCGGACAAGTTCTTAACTTCCACTACGACAGGCAGGAAGAGCACCAGTTTTTTCTGGATCAGCTCTGCGACATCATTGTTCGCGAGCAACCCGACGCGCTCGTTGTCAGTGGCGATATCTACGACAAGAACACGCCGGGCAACAGTTCCATGCGGTTTCTGTCTGACAACCTGCTTAGAATCTGCGATTTGGCTCCTGAGATGCCACTCATTCTCACCGCCGGCAACCACGACAGCAGCTCGCGTATCGAGAGCATGGCGGGCGTTTGGCGACGCGTGAACACCCATTTCATCGGGGCGGTGGAGAAGCAAGGCGACCATTATCTTACAGACAAACATATCATCGAGATTCCTGGCAAGGGTTGGATTGCCGCCATTCCGTACATTCCGGATTACCAAAGCGACCTATACAATATTATATTGGGTGAGATTCAGCTGCGAAACACCGAAAAACTACCCGTCATCCTGATGGGGCACACCACGATTGGCAACGCCATTTTCACCGCCCACGAAAGCGTCTCTTTCAACGGTCGGGACATAGTGGGCGGGATCAACAGCATGAGCCTCAGCGATATTGATGACGATTACGACTATTTTGCGCTGGGCCATATTCATACACCGCAGACGCTTCCGAACGGGAAAGCCCGGTACTGCGGAAGTCCTGTACAGCTGAACTTTAAGGAACAGTTTGTTCATTCGGTGACAATGGTGACCGTTGATAATCATGGCTATACGCCTCAAATCGAAACCATCGGATTAGAACCGTTGCGTCGATTTTATGTGATTCCGCAGGAACCGAAGTCTTTGGAAGAGGCACTCGACTATTTGGAAGCGCATCTTCCAGAACAGCAGGGCTATGTACAGCTCAATATTCTCTCGGCCGAGCGGTTACCCTCCGACACGGAAAATCGAATCCGCAGCATCTTGGAGCGCGGCGAAGGTCTCCTCTATTGCGATTACAAGGTCTCGCGCCCGGCTCGCGAGGGCCAATCCGCACCCGAAAAACCCGACTTCAACCTCTCCGAATTCCGTGAGAAAGACCCGTTTGAGATAGCCGAACGCTATTTTACAGAAACGCTGCAAACGGATATGGACGACACGCTGAAAGAGCTTCTGCATTCGGTGATACAGGAGGTTAGAGATGAACAATCACGTTGACTGTTGACAGATTAAGAAAAATGAAATTTAAGAAGTTAGAGATACGAAATATCAGTTCCATCGCGGAGGCGGTCATTGATTTTGAACATCTGATGCCGGAGGACCAGCACATCTTCATGATTTGGGGTCCGTCGGGGGCAGGCAAGAGCACCATCCTCGATGCAATCTGCATGGCGCTGTTTTGCAAAACGCCTCGTTTACAAAGCATTGCGGAGAAGAAGGAGAACCAGTATGTGGATCCTGAGCTCCAGTTCAGCGACCGAGCCAAGGGCATTGCCATCAACGACCTCCGGCAGTATCTGAAGCGTGGCTCGAAAGAGGGTTGGTGTAGTTTGCAATTCGTTGGCAATGACAGTGTTACCTATACTGCCAAGACCGCATTCTCGATTAACCGTAACGGCAATCTCAACAACATAGAATGGTCGCTGACTTCCGAAAACGGTGTTTGGAGTAAGGTGAAAGAAGTTGAGCAGCAGGTGATTACCGTCACGGGATTAACTTACGAACAGTTTTGTCGTACCGCAATGCTGGCGCAGGGCGAGTTTACTAAGTTCATGAAGAGCGACCAGAACGCCAAGGCCGAGATTCTGGAGAAACTGACCGATACAAGCATCTTTTCGGAGATCGGACGCCGGATTTATGAGAAATACAACGCGAAGAAGAAGGCTTTCGAGCAGCTCAACAGCGAAAACGAGAGTGTTAAAAGGTTGAATGACGAGCAAATTGCGGCCTATCAACAGAATATACAAGATATTGAAGTCGAAAACAAGCGGATTGAAATGGATTTGGCCGTTCTAAACCAAAAGGCCATTTGGATAAAACAATTAGCTCAATATCAAGAAGATGTGACCAGATCGGAAGCGCAATGGCAGTCTGCCGACGATGTCACGAAATCGGATGAGCATCTTCGTACGCAAAAGTTGGTGCAGCGTTGGGAGAATACTGAGAACGAGCGCAAAACTTACAACGAACGGGTGAAGCTTCGGCAAGAAGTCCGACAGCTTCAAGAAACCGAAACAACGTACCAATCAAACTATCAAATACTTACATCTGGCTTATTGTATTACAATCAGCATTTGGAACAATTGAAGGCCGATATTGAAAAGCTTCAAGAAGAGCTGAAATCGCAAGCTTTTAAGGCGGAAGTGTATGCCAATGCGCCAATTTTGTGCGAAAAATTGAAACAATATGCTGGATTGCAGCAGGAGTTTTCGCAGGTTGACGGCAAAATCAAGGCGACAACGGCGACTATCGGGCAATATAGGGATAGTCTGGAGAAGAAGAAACTGGATATTGCCCAGCAACAAGAAGTTGTCACCACTCTGATGCAAGAGGCGGAGCTGTTGAGGTCTCAGTCCCAACAGTTCGACCTTGCGAATCTCACCCATCAGCAGACCGAAAAGACGAATTTGCTGAACCAGTTGAAAAATGTCAAGAAATCGGTTCAAGAACTTAGAAAACAGCAAGATGAGATTTCGATACTGAAGAATACAGTTAGTGTACAACAGCAACAGGTTCAAGAACTTGATGTACAGGTCGGACAGGCGAAACAACAGCTTGAGGCGGCACAATCGGTGCAAGAGACGGCTCAAAAGTGCTATGATTCGGCGGCGCAGAGTGTCAATGATTTTGCCAAACAGATTCGTGCGGGTCTGGAGGTGGGCGATACCTGTCCTGTTTGCGGACAAAAGGTGAAACAACTGCTTACGAATGAGGCTGTTGAGCAGAGTGTCAAGGCCTTGCAGCAGCAACTTGCGGCAGCGAACAAGGCAGTCGATGATGGTAAGAAAGCGTTGAACACCGTCACCACCGATTTTAGTCGGGCGAAAGGGAGCTTCGAGGCCGCTTGGCATAACCTTCAACAGAAATTGCAGCAGAAGGATTCCGCCTTGTCAGCCTTGGGCGAAGTTTGTCAAACGTTGAACCTCACGATGGACAAAACTATCGATGAACAGCTTGATAATCAGATTTCTGCAACGAATACGGAGGCTCAAGACATTACGCAGCGCATAGAGAATGCCATAAAGTTGAACGAGAAGCTGACGGAGAAGACGCAGCTGCTGTCGAATCAGAGCAAGAAGTTAGAGCAGCTTACCGCCGACAAGCACTTGGCGGAAATGAACCTCGCGACCGCTCAGAAATCGTTGGACGGTTTCGGGGAACAAAAGACTCAAATTTCAAAGAATATTGAGCTTTCTGGTGCAGAACTGGCTGGATTTATTAACGAAATCTATCCGAAATGGGAAGATAATCCTCTCGCCACGGCTCAAAATCTTAATCAGGAGGCTAAATCTTACGAAAAGCGTAAGGAAGATCTGAAAAACAGACAGGATGCCACTGAAAAGGGACAGGCTGAGTTGCAGCAGATCCAGGCTTTTGAGAAGAAAGTATCGGCATTGTTCCCATTTACTGCGTCAGAAATTGCCAAACCGTGCGAACATTTGGCCGAAAAATGGTCGGATTTGGCTGAAAAGTGCGTGATTTTGTCGCAACAGAAGTCCGAATTGTCCTCAAAATTAGCCAAAGCAGAAACGTCGCTACATGATTATTACCGACTATATCCGGATATTTCAGAGGCTGTGTTGGCGGAATTGGCTGGCATATCTGCGGAAAAGATTGCCCAACTACGTGAGCTTTTGAAAATTGTGCAAGAACAGGCACAAACCGCCCTCGGGAAGCTGCAACAAGCGCGGGAAACGTTGCAAAAGCACGAAACGTTGAAGCCGGAGATGACGGAAGACGAACAATTGTCCGATATTGAGCGGCTGATTCTCGAAAAGAATGCGCTGAAAACGGAAAAATTGCAGCAAATCGGGCAAATCCGGCAGATTTTGAAGCAGGATGCCGACAACAAACAGAAATACGCCGACACGTTGGCGAAGTTGGACACTTTGCAGCAGCAGGTGCGGCAGTGGGAGCGGCTCAACAACACCTTCGGGGACAGCAACGGCAAGGTTTTCCGCCGCATCGCGCAGAGCTTCATCTTGCAGAAACTCCTGGACAACACCAACTATTTTCTTGGGATGCTCTCCGACCGTTACGAGCTTACAGGTGCCGGTCGCGAGCTGATGATCTTGGTGAAAGACAAGTACTTGGGTGATGCTCCGCGCCCTGTGGAGATGGTCTCCGGTGGCGAGAGCTTCCTTATCTCTATCTCCCTCGCGCTCGGCCTCTCCAACCTCGCCCTGCAAGGCATCTCCTCCGACTTCCTTTTCATCGACGAAGGCATCAGCCAGTTGGACGGCAGCCTCTGCGACAGTGTGGTCAATACCCTCCAGCAGTTGCACCACATTGTACACTGCAACATCGGAATTATCAGCCACTTGGACGTTCTTGCCGACAAAATCCCGACTAAGATTATGGTACAGCCGGTGAGCCATGGAACGAGTTCGGTTAGTAGTTAGCAGTTAAAAGTTAGCAGTTTAGGAAAAATTGTAATTTTGCCTCGTGATTCTTTTGCCTAATGTTTAAATAATCAACAAATGAAAAGAACCTTCTTTACCCTGTTGTTGGTCACGATCTCGACTCTCATTTTTGGTCAGGTGCCGAAGCATCTGCGCGTGCTCAACTATGTGCCCGACAGCTGCTATTCAGTAGCTGTGGTGAATCTCGACACTTTGGCGCGGGTCTTCGAGCTGGAGGCCATGCACCGCGAGAACTTCCTCAAACCGCTCTACGACAGTATGAAGTTGTCTAAGAAGCTGGTGCAGAGTTGGATAAAGAAGGATAACAAGTTGGGCATCGATTTTACTGCCTCGGCGGCCTACGCGGACTCCCGTTACATCTTTCTGCCGCTGAATAATGAAAAGAACTTCGAGAAAACCATACGCTCGCTGGACAAGATGGTGCCGCCGTTCGAGACCATGACTGACCCCGAAGGGCGGAAATTCCGCTGTCTGTTAATAGATGATGCAGATATGAGCGCGGCCGTAATCTGTACTGAGGATGTCGCCTGCCTTGCGCTGCTCACCGATCCGTATGCCCTCTTCTCAAGCCCGGTGTTCCAGTCCACCATTTCGGACACTTCCGACTTTGAAGTTATGTATGAGGCTTTGAATCAAGCAAATAAAGAAACACCTATGCAGTTGTGGACGCGGATCAGCCATTCGAAGTTTGTCGAAAGCCAGACGGCTGCCACCATGATCTCCAAGGGTTGGAATTCTTATACGGCCTACCAGCAAGGCAACTCTCTCATTAACACGATGGTGAGTATGGCACAGCTCTACTTGCCTGCTTCTGAGGATATTAAGCGCGCTGTAAGCGAATTGGATATAGAACTTTTTTCGAAGGCGGAGGTCTATCACGACCGTGTTACCACCAAGAGCGAGTTCCATTATCGCACCAAACATAAGGAAGGGAATAAACTAAAGTTTGCCCCAGATGCAGTGAAAAGGCTGATGCCCTACGTCTCGGGTGACTATGTGATACTGGCTGTCAGTGCGATGGAGGGTTATGGTGACCTTGTGAAACCGTACATGAATTCATTTCCGCAATGGCGTGAACTCTGTCCGCTGCTGAACAAGCCGTTCGTGGTAACTGTATCCATGTCCGACGTGGGCTATCAGATGCAGGCAGTAACCCTCGTGGAGAATCCCGGGGAAATTCGTGGCGCGTTGGAACGCTATGTGGAAATCAGCAACTATATCACAGATTCCACCTATAAGGCACGGAAAAAGTTGGAAACACCTGTGATAGAAGAAGTTGTAGAGGAACCTGAAGTCGTTAACGAGGAAGTGGTGGAGCAGCCTGTTGTACCCGATGTCGAGGAACCTATGGACTATCCCTTGATAGAGCAAGAAGATTCCACCATCAACATGAAAACGTTGACCTTCAAGAAAATAGGAGGCTTGGACGCATACATTGTTGTCACGAAGAAGCAAGAAATGGACTATGAAACCTACACGTTGATAGTGAAGGACGATTCCATGTGTGTGCTGGTGAAAGACGGGCTGCTGTTCGTTACCAACTCGCTTGCTTCGTCGGGGACACTGTTGCAGCCGGTGGAGCGCGAGTGGCCGAAAGAGTACCTTGAACACAATCTTTTCGCCCGGATTGACCTTGGCGCTTTTGCGACCTTTCTCGGCCCGGAAGCCGCTCTGCCCGTTCGCGATGCGGATTTTTATGTCGACGGCAACACTTTCACGATGAACATCAATGCGGAACCCGGTCTCCGTCATGGGGTTCTCTACGAGATTTTAAAATATGCGAAGAATTTGATAGGGGATCTTGTCCGGTAGAGACGCACGGCCGTGCGTCTCTACGGCGGCCGTTGTTCCTAATACAGAAAATTGTTGTACGGGTAGATTTGGATATGCAACTTTTTGATCTCCTCGTACAGAAAATCGCGCATTTCGGCGACGTTTTCCTTCGTTTTGGCGGAGATGAAGAGGGTCTTTGGACCGAGTTTCGCCATCCAGGTGGCTTTCAGTTCGTCCAGCGTGATGTTTTCCTTCGTTTTCGGGGTGAGGTCGTCCTCGGCCTTCTCCACCCAAGAGTACTGGTCTATTTTGTTGAAAATGATGACGGTAGGCTTTCCGCCGCAGTCAATTTCGTCAAGGGTTTTTTGCACAGTTTGGATTTGTTCCTCGAAGTCGGGGTGGCTGATATCGACCACGTGCAGCAGCAGGTGCGTTTCGCGGACCTCGTCGAGGGTCGATTTGAACGATTCCACCAGTCCGTGCGGCAGTTTGCGGATAAATCCCACGGTATCGGAGAGTAAGAATGGAAGATTTTGGAAAACGACTTTGCGGACGGTGGTGTCAAGGGTGGCGAAGAGTTTGTTCTCCACGAGCACGTCGGAGTTGCTGAGCAGGTTCATGATGGTCGATTTCCCGACGTTGGTGTAGCCCACGAGCGCGACTCGTACGAACTGTTCGCGGTGGCTGCGCTGGGTTTTCTTCTGCTTGTCGATTTCTTTCAACCGCTTTTCCAACAGCGAGATACGGTCCCGGATGATACGGCGGTCGGTCTCGATTTCCTTCTCGCCGGGACCTCTCATACCGATACCGCCGCGCTGCTTTTCCAAGTGTGTCCACATACCCGCAAGGCGTGGGAGCAGGTACTTGTACTGCGCCAGCTCCACCTGCGTTTTGGCGTGCGCCGTCTGCGCGTGTTTGGCGAAAATGTCAAGGATGAGGTGCGTGCGGTCCATTACCTTGCAGTGCATAAGCGTTTCGATATTGCGCTGTTGTGACGGTGGCAGCTCATCATCTACCACCACCATGTCAATGTCGTTTTCGTGTACATAGTCGGCCACCTCGCGGATTTTGCCGGAGCCGAAGTAGGTGCGTGTGTCGGGGTGCGCGAGGTTCTGGATGAACTTCTTCACGCACTGTCCGCCGGCGGTCTCCACCAAAAAGGCTAACTCGTCGAGGTATTCCATAGTCTTCGTCTCCGCCACATCGGGCGTGGAGACGGCAATGAGAACCGCTGTTTCGCGGTAATTGTCAGGATATTCTATCGCCATTTGGGTTTTTGATTCGGTTTTGGTTTCGGACGGCAAAGATACGATTTTTAGGGAATAAGCAATGATCCCGCTCCCTCCCGCTCCAAATTCTTCCATTTTTTTCCACAATGATACCCGTAGAATTCCATATAGTTCCAATTTTTTTTGCTATGAATCCATATAGCTATGATAATCAATCAATTAATAACTTTGTGGATAACTATGCTCAACTTGCAAGTTTTCAATATATTAAGATTGATGTTAATTAGTGTTCATAACTTTTTCCCATTATTTTCCATTGTGTTCCATGCTGATAATCAGTAATATATGATTTAATTTTGACAATATGGGTTGGATAAGTCCGGGTTTATGGAAATTAGTTGTGGAAAAATTATATTTTTGTCGCTCCAAAATTGCGACAATAAGCGTTATGACGACCGAATATGGATACTGGGAAGTCTCGATAGAGAAAAGTGGACGGCTGAAGCTGCCTACGGCTCTGTTGCGCGCCCTCCCCGAGGACGACCGTTCCACGTTCTATGTCACGCACGGTTTCGGTGAATACATCACGCTTTGGTCCGAAAAGGCTTATCGCAAACAGATGGACTACATGAATTCCCTCGATCGCAACCTCTCCCGTGTGAAGCTCTATCGCAATGCTTTCCTTCGAAACACCGCGCAGGTGGAGTGCGACGCTCAGTCACGAATTGTCATCCCCAAACCGATGATGGATATGTACGCCATTGACAAGGAACTGGTCATGGTGCTTGACAATGGGCAGATAGAGATGTGGAACAGTGCGAAATACCACGAGAAGTTCGACATGAGTCCGGAGGATTTCGAAAAACTCAACGAGGAAATGCACCTCGGTCACTATTTGAAAGAAAAGGAGGACGGCAATGGCTTATCATAATCCCGTACTCCTGCAATCTTCTGTAGATTATTTAGTTACCAACCCCGATGGAACGTATGTGGATGTCACCTACGGCGGTGGTGGTCATTCGCGTGAAATTCTCAGCAGGCTCGGAGGCGGTCGGCTAATCGCTTTCGACCAGGATTCCGATGCCCAAGCAAATCTTATTGAGGATGATCGGTTTACGTTCGTGGCTTCCAATTTCAAGAACCTGTCGCGTTTCCTGAAATACCATCACGCTTACCCCGTGGACGGCATCCTGGCCGATTTGGGCGTTTCCTCCCATCAGTTCGACACCCCTGAACGCGGTTTTTCGTATCGCGAGGACGGTGTTTTGGACATGAGGATGAATGCGAATACCGGTAAGTCGGCGCAAGATATTGTCAACCAGTATGATGAACAAGCCTTGAGCCAGATTTTTTACCGTTATGGCGAACTGTCTGATGGTCGCTCCCTGGCCCGTCGCATTGTCAAGTCGAGGGAAGAACAGCCCATTACGACCACGCAAGGACTGGTAGAGGTGCTCAAGCCGTCGTTGCCCCGCGGACGCGAGAACAAGTCGCTTTCCCGCATCTTCCAGGCTCTCCGCATCGAGGTGAACCAGGAGATGGAGGCATTGGAGGCGTTTTTGACGCAAACCGTTGAAGCTCTGAAAATTGGCGGTCGTCTGGTGGTCATTTCCTACCATTCGCTGGAGGATCGCATGGTGAAGAATTTTATGCGCGCCGGCAATTTAAGCGGCGATGTGGAGAAGGACTTCTACGGCAATCCACTGACCCCGTTTAAGTTGATTACGAGAAAAGCGTTAATGCCTGATGATGAAGAAATTAACCTGAATCCGCGTGCCCGTAGCGCCAAGCTGCGTGTTGCGGAGAAAATCAATCCTGTCAGTCATGGAAACAACATCTAAGATAAATAGAGAGAATCAGGCGGAGAAAAGTCGCTTCAGCCGTTTTTTCTCCAATATTTTCGGCGGTGAAATCCTGGCGAACCGTAAGATGCGCCCGTGGTATTTCTATTTCTTCTTTGTGCTGGCTCTGACGACTGCGCTGGTGGTCAGCGAACAACAGATCCGCGCCAAAGAGAAAATGATTGATGAGTTGGAGGATACCTACAAAATGGAAATCAGCCGGTTGAAGGCCAATAACCAATTTATCCCCTACGAGAAAAACAAGATTCTGATTCAGAAGATGCAGGAGAAGGGGTACATTACGGATGAAAAACAATGTTTCACGGTGAAAGAGACACCGAAGCCGGTGGAGAAACGCCGTTGGTTCAAGAGAAAGGAGCGTAAACATGAAGACAAATAGTAAACAGGAGGTATCCCCGTCCACGCAGCGGCGGATGACCATCGTCTACCTGATGATGGTGTTGTTAGGTCTGGCTTGCTTTGCCAAGATACTGTATCTCTCTATCGCGGAACGCGCTGTGGCGTCGGGCTCGCCCGACAAGTGCGTGAATCTCATCGGGTTGGACGATGATTCTGTGAAGGCTTTGAAGGCTATGAATTCGTACTGCTACGTGGACAAGAATATGCTGCGCCCCATGCGCGGTGAAATCTATGACGACCACGGCCGCGTGTTGGTGGCCAATTTCACCGTCTTTGAGGTCGCTTTCGACGGAAACGGCTTCCTCAAGCAGTACGCCGACACGCTGAAAAAGAATCCCAACGCTTTCGAAGACGTTTTCCATCAGGTGGCGCAGGATTTCTACGCTCAGTTTAAGGACCGTTTCCCGAAGTTCGACACCGAGTACTATTATAATTTGTTCAAGCGGACGCTCGCCAAGAAGGAGGGCAAACGTTATTCGACCATTTTCTCCGTGAAGGAGTGGGATGACCGCTCTTGGGTGACGGGTGTGGATACGGCATTTATCAAGAACCTGCCATATTTATATAGATATGAGAAGTTGGAAAATGGTGATTCCATACGGAAACGGGTCGTGAACATGCACTTCAATTTCGTACCTGCCAATGTGCGCGTCAACCCTTACGGGGAGATGGCCAAACGGACGCTCGGTGCGGAGACTCCCGCCCACCAGTATGGTTTGGAACACTCGATGAACGACATCCTTGGTGGTCAGGAGGGTAGCAAAAAATACCTCATAATCAACCACGCCAAGGTTCCGCTTCGCGACCGCATTGAGCCGGATGATGGCTATAACATCCACACTACCTTGAAGTTGGAGATTCAACATGCGGTGCATAACGAGCTTTCGCGCAAACTGTCGGAGTTGGGCGCCGAATGGGGTTGTGCCATTGTGATGGAGACGAAGACCGGCGAGATCAAGGCCATCTCTAACCTGCGTCGTTCCGCCAACGATCCCACCTACTACAACGAGAGCATGGAGTACGCCCTCAACGCCAAGGTCGAACCGGGTTCCACCTTCAAGCTCGCCTCCCTGCTGGCGTATCTCGAGAAGGTCCCGAACGACACCGTTGGTCGGTATAGGATTTACCAGAATACGTTCGAATTCCCGACAAAGTCCGGGCAGGTCAAGCGCTATACGAAAACCGACCACGAATATCAGCCTATCGATGTTTCCGCTTTGGAGGTTTTCAAACGCTCGTCCAATGTCGGTATCGCTAAAATGATTTTCGACACCTACGGCAAGCGGGGCTTTTCGGCCTATCTTGGACAGATCAAGAAGTTTGGACTGTTGGACACGGTGCACAGCCAGCTCGGCGACCTTCTGCCCGCCCGCATCCGGGACGGCTCCAACGATTTCAACACCTATTATGCCACCACTTTCGGAGCCGGTTTCAATATCCCGATTATCCGAACCCTGATTTACTACAACGCCATTGCTAACGATGGAAAGATGATGGCTCCGCTGTTCGTACGCTATGTCACAAACACTTACGATACTATCCAGCGTTTCGAGCCGCAGGTGCTGATGGATTCGATTGCATCGGCTTCCACCGTGAAGAAAGCCCGCTATTATCTGGAACAGGTGGTTTGGGGCGAGCACGGCACCGCCTACCGCTACCGGGACGAGAACTGCATGTTCGCCGGCAAGACAGGCACCCGTGACATTTGGGACGAGAGCATGCATTGCTACCGGAAAGACATCAATGCGGTGTCGTTCTGCGGCTACTTCCCGATGGACCATCCGCAATACACCGTCATTGTCTATATCTACGGTGTGCCGCAGATGAGTAACGTGGCTGTTGACGCATTCGCCCGCATTGCCCGCAGCATTATGAACAGTGCGAACTACAGTGCGACGCGCAAGGCTTCCGACTCGCCTTTCACGCCGCTTGGCCGCACCGCTCCCATCCAGAAGAAATACTTCAACACACTGTTGGCTGGTCTGGGCTATGACACGGTGAGCTATGAGACAGATGCGAATTATGTTCGCGTGGATCAGACGGATACGAATCGCCATGTCACGGCTAAGGCTCTGCCACTCGGTCAATACCAGAAGATGCCCGACGTGCGCGGCATGTTGGCCTCCGATGCCGTCACGGAACTCATCCGTGCCGGCTACAAGGTGGGCATCTCCGGTCGCGGTCGCGTCAAATCCCAGATTCTCGATGACAAAACGCATACAGTGAAATTGTACCTTGACCCTTGAGCATCAAGCCTGTCGCATACAATCCGCCGAGCTTCCATCCCTGTCGGGATAGCAAGGAAAAACCTTCAATAACCAATAACCTGTAACCTATTACCAATAACCTGTAACCTATAACCATTCAAAAGACAATGAACCTAACCATACTGCTCAAATCGCTGCGCTCATACGAGCTGACGGGGGAGCCGGAACTTGATGTTACGGAACTCCTGTTCGATTCTCGTGCCGTGTCCACTCAACCCGAAGGGACCACGCAACTGTATGTGGCACAGCGCGGTACGCAGACCGATGGGCACAAGTACATCGCCTCCGCCATCGAACGGGGATGCCGTGCCGTGGTCTGTGAAGAGCTGCCGGAAATCCTTGCCGACAACGTCTGCTACGTCAAGGTGGCGGACAGTTCGGTTGCGCTGGGGCTGCTTGCCGATGCTTTCTACAGCCATCCGAGCCGTAAGCTCAAGCTGGTGGGCATCACCGGCACCAACGGCAAGACCACGACCGTGACTTTGTTGCACCGTCTCTTCATGATGGCGGGCCACAAGGCTGGGTTGCTTTCCACCATCGTCAACAGGGTGGGGGAGGAAGAAGTCCCTGCCACCCACACCACGCCCGATGCCGTGGAACTCAACCGTCTGTTAGCCAGGATGGTGGACAGTGGTTGTGAGTACTGCTTTATGGAAGTGAGCTCACACGCACTCTGCCAGCACCGCGTTTCCGGATTACGCTTCACCGGCGGCATCTTCAGCAACATCACCCACGACCATCTCGATTTCCACAAGACCTTCGCTAACTACATCGCCGCGAAGAAATCTTTCTTCGACAAGCTGCCGAAATCAGCGTTTGCCCTTACAAACATTGACGACAAAAACGGCCGCGTGATGGTGCAGAACTCCAAGGCGGATGTCCGGACGTATAGTTTGCGCACTGCCGCCGACTTCAAGGGGGTGGTGATGGAGAATGCTTTTACGGGCCTTCACCTGCGCGTGAACGGGCGCGAGGTCTATTTTAAGTTGTGCGGTAAGTTCAATGCCTACAATCTGTTAGCGATTTACGGAGCTGCAGTGTTGTTGGGTATGGATGAGGTGGAGGCACTGACGCTGATGAGCGGCCTCGACAGTGCCGCCGGGCGTTTTCAGATGATGCGCACGGATGAGGGTGCCACTGCAATTGTGGATTACGCGCACACGCCCGACGCGCTCGAAAACGTGCTGAAGACCATTCGGGACATTGCGGGCAAGGATGCCGAAGTAATCACCGTGGCGGGCTGCGGTGGCGATCGCGATGCGCTCAAACGCCCTGAGATGGCGGAAATTGCGTGCAAGTACAGCTCCAAAGTCATCCTCACGTCCGACAACCCGCGCACGGAGGATCCGAAAGCCATTTTGGACGATATGATTAAAGGGGTTCCCGCAGGCAAGAGCAAACAGGTGCTGGTCATCGAAAACCGTCGTGAGGCCATCAAAACCGCCTGCATGATGCTTCAGCCGAACGGGGTGCTCCTTGTGGCCGGCAAGGGACACGAGAACTATCAGGAAATCAACCACGTCAAGCATCATTTTGACGATACGGAAGAAATTAAGAATTGTCTCAATATTCAGTAAACCAGTAAACTATGTTGTACTATCTTTTTTCATGGATGCATGCGCAACGATACCCCGGAACGGGTGTTTTCCAATATATCTCGTTCCGTTCCGTATCAGCGTTTGTGTTGGCGCTGGTCATCGCCATCTTTTTTGGAAAGCATTTTATCAAGTATTTGAAACGCAAACAGATAGGGGAAAGTGTGCGTGATTTGGGACTCGCAGGCCAGAACGAGAAAGCAGGTACCCCGACAATGGGCGGCATCATCATCATCGCGGCCATCTTGATTCCCGTGCTGTTGTTGTGTGAGTTGAAGAACATCTATATTCTCCTGATGATTTTCACCACCGTCTGGTTGGGCTTCCTCGGCGGTCTTGACGATTATATCAAGGTATTCAAGAAGAACAAGGAAGGTTTGTCGCCGCGCAAGAAGCTGCTGGGGCAGATTCTGCTTGGATTGGTGGTTGGCACGGTGATGTATTTCCATCCCGCCGCCGTCATCTGCGAGAAGAACGTGCAGAAGCAGACGGTCACACAGATGACGACCAACGAGATTCTGCAGGTTGAAAATCAGGGGAATGCGCATACGCCGAAGCTGTTCGACGAGCCGCACCATTCCTCCAAGACCACCATCCCGTTCGTGAAGAACCACGAGCTGGACTATTCCGCGCTCACCCGCTGGATGGGTGATGAGACAGGCAAGTGGTCGTTCCTGTTCTTCATTCCGATTATCGTCTTCATCATCGCGGCCGTCTCCAACGGCGCCAACCTCACTGACGGTTTGGACGGACTGGCCACGGGTGTCACGGCGTCGGTGGCTGTGGGCATTGCCATTTTGGCTTACGTGTCTGGTAACGTCATCTTTGCCAACTATTTAGACATCATGTATATCCCCAATATCGGCGAGTTGGTGATTTTCATTTCCGCCGTCATCGGGGCGTGCATCGGTTTTTACTGGTGGAACTGCTATCCGGCGCAGGTCTTCATGGGCGACATCGGCAGTCTCACCCTCGGCGGCATTGTGGCCGTTTCCTGTATCATCATCCGCAAGGAACTGCTGATTCCGATCCTCTGCGGTGTCTATTTAGCGCAGTCGGTGTCGGTCATCATGCAGGTTTCCTACTTCAAATACACGAAAAAACGCTACGGTGAAGGTCGCCGCATCTTTCTGATGGCGCCGCTGCACCACCATTTCCAGAAGAAGGGGATGCACGAGTCGAAAATCGTGCAGCGGTTTATCGTTGTCAGCATGCTGCTCGCCGTCCTCGCCATAGCAACCCTAAAGATACGTTAACCCAGAACCTAACCCAGAACCTATAACCCTTAAACCAATAACCTATATGACAAAGAAAACCAATAGTTTCCGCTTGTTCGAGCAAGCCAAAGAGACTTCCAACCCGCGCGTGGGAACGTTGTCGGAGCAACTTATCCGGCTGCGTCAGAAAAATATTGCCGAATCCCTTTCCGATTTCGAGGGCAGTGCACACAAATTGGAGCATGTGAAAAGCTTCTCCGGTGTTGATTTCATCGATGATGCGCGTTCCACCACGGCCAACGCGGTGTGGTACTCGCTGCAGTCCATGACCAAGCCTACTGTGTGGATTACGAATATTGATGACCCAAATATTCTGACGGATGATATTTTGAAAGAAACTGAAAAGAAGGTCAAAGAAGTTGTCCTCCAGGGTGTTTATAATATTGATGTCTATCAACGGATTGCCGAAAGAGGAATTCCCGTGATGATGTCAATGAGCATGGAAGATGCTGTGAACCACGCCTTCTACTCCTGTCAGCGGGGAGATGTCGTGCTTTACGCGCCGGGTATCCACGGCAACAGCCAGATTACCTATCGCGAGCGCGGCGACCGTTTCAAAGCCTCTGTCGCGCAACTCTAAAACCCGATTGTCATGGATACTGATGCCGTAACCCCGAAAGTGCCTTTTTTGCAGCGGATTGGCTTGAAAGCAGACAAGGTGATTCTCATCCTTGTGCTGTTCTTGTCGGCCATATCCGTTGTGATGGTTTACAGTATGCGCGGGACGGTGGTGTTGCAGCACCTCAAACACCTTCTGTTCGGATATGTCGGCATGTTTATCTTTTACAAGTTTGACTACCGTAAGCTGGGTGTCTTTGCGCCTTTCATCCTTTTTCTGGCCGGTTTGCTGCTGGTGATGACCATGCTGTCGCAGGCCGTGCGCGGCGTGACTATTTTCGGCCGTGATGTGCAGACATTCTACATTATCGGATTCCTGATTATCTTCTACGTTTCCCATTATATTGCGAAACAGTACCACGTCCAAGGGGAAATCACCGCTGCGAACACACGCTTCATGTTTGTCTTGCTGAGTGTGTTCTGTGCCTGCATTGCCACCATGAACATGTCCACGGCCATCATCCTGTTTGTGACAGGACTGGTGCTCTTTTTTGTGGGTGGCTTCCAGCTGAGGGATTTGGGCTGGATGGTCGGGCTGGTGTCCGTCTTGCTGGTTATCGCTGTCGTCGTCGCGGTGAATCTCAGCGATGCGAAGCAGGCCAAGTTCGGTCGTATGGCTACGTTCATCAACCGTTTGGAGTATTATTTCACGAAGGATAACACGAATGGCTACGGCGACCAGATGATTCTGGCGCGGACAGCCATCGCGCGGTCGGGATTCTCGCCTGCGGGTCCCGGCAAGGGCGTCATCAAGAACCGTCTGCCCGAGAAGGAAACCGACTACGCCTTCGCTTCGCTGTTCGAAGAGACCGGCATTGTGGTGGGCGTGGCCATCTTGTTCTCATACCTTATCATATTTTACCGGGCGAGGAAAATAGCCAAGGAGGCCACCGGCACTTTCGGGCGTCTGCTGGCGTACGGCATAGGATTTTGGATTACCTGCCAGGCTTTGGTGCATATCGGCGTGAATTGTGAGTTGCTGCCCACTACCGGCCAGACTTTGCCGTTTGTCAGTAGCGGCGGTGCCTCCCTGTTCGTCTCTGGCTGCGCTGTCGGTATGCTCCTCAACATCGGGAAGGTCTCCGCCGAAGAAAAGGACAAGGAGGACCCGATGGCATTGTTACGACAAAGATGAAATGATTCAGATAAACAAACTGTCAGTAAATTTCACGGGGGACTTCCTCTTCAAGGATGTCTCGTTCGTGGCGGGCGACAAGGACCGCATCGGGTTGGTGGGGCACAACGGCGCGGGGAAATCCACGTTGTTGAAGATCATCAACCGCGACCTTGAGCCGGCTTCGGGCACGATGGTCATCACCTCCGGCCACCGTGTGGGCTACCTGCCGCAGGAACTCGCCGGCAATTCCCCGCTGTCGGTGTGGGACGAGGCAGTCTCCGCCTTCTCCGATATCCAGGATGTGGAGCGGAAGATGCAGCGCATCTCCAACGAGCTGGCCGAACGGACGGATTACGAATCCGAAGCCTACGCGCAGCTCACGCAACAGCTTTCCGACCTCAACGACCGATACAACCATTTGGGTGGTAATACGATAGAGGCAGATACAGAAAAGGTGCTCGCTGGTATGGGATTCTTCCGCGAGGAGTTCCACCTGCCCATGTCCTCTTTCAGCAATGGCTGGCAGATGCGCGTTTGTTTGGCCAAAATTTTGCTGCAGAAGCCCGAAATCATCCTCCTCGACGAGCCCACCAACCATCTCGACATCGAATCTATCCAGTGGCTGGAGGATTATTTGGCCAACTACGACGGCTGCGTCATTCTCGTCTCCCATGACCGCGCCTTTCTCGATCGAGTCACCAACCGCACCATCGAGATTACCTTAGGCAATATTCAAGATTACAAGTGCAGTTACTCCCAATACGTGGAACAACGTCTGGAACGTATAGAGAGTCAGCAGTCCGCATACGAAAACCAGCAACAGCAGATCGCCCAGATAGAGCGGTTCATTGAGCGTTTCCGTTACAAAGCTACAAAGGCTCGGCAGGTTCAGAGCCGTATCAAGATGCTGGAAAAGATGGACCGCATTGCTGTCGATGAATACGACAACAGCTCCATCTCGTTCAAATTCCCGCCCGCGCCGCATTCCGGACTGGTGGTGGTGGAGAGCAAGAACCTCAGCTTGGGCTACGATACCAAACCGGGTGTACTCACGGGAGTTGATTTTCGCTTGGAGCGTGGCGAGCGCGTGGCGTTTGTAGGCCGCAACGGCGAGGGCAAATCCACCATGGTGAAGGCCATTGTGGGGTCGCTGCCACCCGAAAGCGGGGAACTGCAGCTCGGTTACCAAGTGGTGGTCGGTTATTACGCCCAAAACCAGGCACAGCTGCTCAACCCCGAAAAGACGGTGTTTGAGACCATTGACGATGTGGCCGTGGGCGACATCCGACCCAAAATCCGCACCATCCTCGGCAGCTTCCTTTTTGATACGGAAGACACCGAGAAGAAAGTGAAGGTGCTATCTGGCGGCGAGAAAGCGCGCCTCGCATTGGCGAAACTGTTGCTTTCTCCTTTCAACCTGCTTATCCTCGACGAGCCCACCAACCACCTCGACATGCCTTCCAAGGATGTGCTTAAGAACGCCCTGCTGCAATACGAAGGCAGTCTCATCCTTGTTTCCCACGACCGCGATTTCCTGCAAGGGCTCACCTCCAAGGTGTATGAATTCAAGAACCACAAGATGACCGCCTTCACTGGCGACGTATATGACTTCTTGGCGCAACGAAAGATGGAGACTCTCAACGAGTTGCAGAGCCGCAACGTGACCGCTACCAGCGCGTCCGGCGAGAAAGTCTCCAGCAACAAGGAGCAGTGGGAGCAGAAAAAGCAGCGCGAAGCCGACGACCGCAAGAAGAAGAACCGTTTGCGTAAGCTGGAAGACGAACTGGAATTGTTGCAGCGGCTGCTGGCCGACACAGAGGAGCGACTTGCCAATCCAGAGGCCAACGCCGAAGCCATCGCTTCGGGCGAGCTCTACAAAGCATACGAGTCCATCAAAGCCGACATTGAGGCGAAGGAGATGGAGTGGTTGGAATTGAGCGAATCCTGATCACAATATGAAACGAAAACGTCAGATTTCCAAGATAATACCCCATATTCTACCGTTGCTCGTCATTGTGGCTGTGGCACTGTTCATCAGTGTGCGTCACCTCAATGAGCCGCCGGGCTACATCCATGCTTGGGCGCAGTCCGACAACTACTCGCTGGCGCTGGGCTTTCGGCACAACCACGGCGACTTTTTCCATCCGCAGACGCTCATCTACAACAAGCAGCAATATGGTTTTGACGATCCCGAATCGTTGGTGACGGGTTGTGACCTGCCGTTGCACCACTGGCTCGTGGCGGTGCTGATGGGAGTGACAAACAGTACTGAGCCGTGGACTTTTCGCGGGTTTACGCTGGCGGTGGCCATCCTCGGATTGTGGGCGTTGTACCTGCTCGCGTTCGTGCTTACGCGCTCGCGGGCGAAGTCGCTGCTCGTCGCCACACTTACCGCTACAGCACCGTCGTTTGCCTATTACAGCGCGTCATTCCTGCCTACAGTGCCTGCGCTTTCGCTGGCGATGGGCGGACTGCTCTTTTACGCCTTGCATTTGCGAGATTCAAAGCGTTTGACGCTCTATATCAGCCTGTTGCTGCTTACGCTCGCCATGATGGAGCGGACCTCTTTCGCTGTGCTGTGGGTGGCGGTAGCGGGTTTCCAGTTTTTGCGCATCCTGCGGAAAGAGACCACATTTCGGGTCTCTTGGTTACCCTTTTTCATCGGTATGGTGATGTTCGCGGCTTGGTGGTTCTGGAGCATGCACCTGCGTCAGGAGAACGGCTCGCTCTTCCTCGCCAGCCTGCTGCCCGTCCACAGCTGGGACGACGCCCGCTTCGTGTTTCAGAATATGCACGATCGTTGGCGTTTCCACTATTTTCAGCGAATGCAGCACTGGCTCTATGTGGCGGTGGCTGTTGCGGCTGTTATAACGTTGATTATCAAGAAAAAGAAGCCGTCTGAAGAGCGGAAGCCCCTTCCCCTTTGGTGGCTGCTTGCGATATGGCTTTTCGGGGAAATCTTGTTCGCCATCGCCATGTTCGAGCAGTACATCGACCACGACTACTACTTCTTAGACAGTTTCTTTCTGCCGATTGTGATGCTGTTGCTGGGTCTTCTGGCCATTCTGCCCAATCCGGAGAAACGTTGGGGTAGGGTAGTGGGCTTGGTCGCCGTTCTGGCACTCACCGGATTCATGACCGAAAAGGCCTGCAACATGCAGGTGGAGCGGCGTAAGGAGGGGGTGGAAGCCTTTGAGACGGCTGTCCGCTACAAGAATGCCAACAAAATGCTGACTGAGGCTGGGTACGGGATAATAGGTCCAAGATTCCTGACGTTGTTCTCATATCCGCAGAACACCCCGTTCGTGATGATGAACCGTGAGGGGTATTCCGTCATGTGGCCGGATTCCGATGTGGTGGCTCATGCGCTGACGTTCGACTTCGACTACGTTTTGGTTGAGGATGAGGTCTATCGCCGCGAATTTGAGGGGTCGCGCTACATCCTGTCGCGGCTGAGGCGGATTGGCGGCGACGGGGAACTATCTTTGTGCGAAATCTCCGACACGGTTATTCACCCCACCGCCGAACATTTTTTCGAATAACGTCGTTTATTCGTGATTTGTGTACCTTTGCGGCATCGTTTTAAAACCTCCGCCATGCCCTATCCCATCAGCAAATACCAGTTCGCGAAGAAGGAGCTCCTGAAGATGTTTATTGCCATCTTCGTGCTGATGCTGGTGAGTGTCACCTACTACTTCTACATCCGCCGCGAAGCATTGCATCTTGCGGAAAAGCGGGCGGAAATCACACTGCAGAACACGGAGAACACTTTCCAAGTACGCATGGGGAAGATCGAGACCATCGTGAACGTCATGCGGCCGATGGCGGAGTACGCCCTTGACGACCCCGATGCGATGTTCGACATCCCCCGCCACGCCGTTGAGTCCAGTTCCCTCATCATGGGTACGGGCATCGCTTTCAAAGCGGACTACTACCCGGAAAAGGGACGGTGGTTCGAGACTTACGTCGGCCACCACAAAGGCTGTGACAAGCAGGTTACCGAACAGATAGGATGCGCGGAGCACGACTACCTTAACATGGACTGGTACCAGCAGGGTCTGGCCTCTGAGAAAGGATGCTGGACCGCCCCCTACTACGACAATGCCGGTGGAATGGACTACATAATCTCCTATTGTGTTCCCATTCGAGACGCATCCGGCGAGGCGGTAGGGCTGATCATCGCCGATGTCACTCTTGACACTCTCGCCAGCATCGTCAGGAGCATTAAACTATACCCGCACAGTTACTGTATGTTGGTCTCCAACAACGGAGACGTGTTAGTACCCCCATCTGCATCCGCTAAAACGAAAAGTAAGGCACACGTCTACACAGAGGAAATTGACGGCAAGAACATGACATTAATCATCACGGTGCCGGATTCCGATATGTACCGGCGGCTGCGCCGGTCAAGCCTGTTTTTCGCATTGGTCGCTCTGACGGGTGTCTTCACGGTCTTCATCATTTCCTATCGTTCCATGCTGAACCTGTGGCAGCTGAACGAGGTGCGCACCCGGGAGCAACATATCGAGGACGAGCTGGCCATTGCCCGCAACATTCAGCAGTCACTGCTACCGTCCGCATCCGCAACCAAACCTGGAAAAAACATCGATGTCAGCGGATTGCAAGTTCCAGCCCGGTTTGTGGGTGGGGATTTGTACGACTATCATGTCCGGGACAACAAGATGCTGTTCTGCATTGGCGATGTCTCCGGAAAAGGGGTGCCCGCAGCCATGCTGATGACCATTGCGCACAGCCTGTTCCGCACCCTGACAGCGCACAGCGACGACATTCCGGACATTATGCACGCGCTCAATGAGGCTATAAGCGACAATAATCCCGACCTTATGTTCATCACGATGTTCTTGGGAATCATGGACTTGAAGACGGGTAAGATCAGCTATTGCAACGCCGGTCATAATCCGCCGATTCTCGTGCGCAAAGGCGGGGCTGAGTTTGTTGATACGGAACCCTGTCTGCTGTTCGGCATCGATATGAGGGCAAAATACACCGTCTATGAGCTTGTACTGAATCCCGGTGATTCATTGTTTCTCTACACCGACGGTCTGACGGAGGCAGAGAATGTGAACAAGGAACTTTTCGGAGAAGAACGGGCACTTAAGATTGCCGACGGTTTTGTCGCCATGACGGCACAAGATCAGGTTGACACGATGCGGCAGGCTGTGAGGGAATATACAAACGGTGCGGAACAAAGTGATGACCTTACGATGCTGGCTGTCCGTTACATGCCCGCGACAGAAACCCTGACCTTGTTCAATGACCTTCTGGAGTTGGAACGGCTGGAACCTTTTTTGGAAGGATTTTTCAGCAAGAACAGTCTTGATCCGGCTCTTCTGCCACGTGTGGACCTTGCGTTGGAGGAAGCGTTGGCCAATGTCATAATGTACGCCTATCCCGAAGGCTCGAAAGGGGAGGTGACACTCATCACCAAGGCAGAGAACGACATGATCCTGTTTGAAATGAGCGACAGTGGCGTGCCCTTTAACCCACTGCAACAAAAGGAAGCCGACCTTTACGTACCCCTTAAGGAATGGCAGATCGGCGGGTTGGGCATTCATCTCATCAAGGAAATCATGGATGAAGTGGAATATGCACGTGTGCAGGGGAAAAATGTGCTAAGAATGCGGAAAAAAGTCAGCGGTTAGCAGGGTGACGAATCAGTCCAAACATTTGGAACGACTTCCTTGAACAGCCCCTCGGGACAAAATTTCGGTAGGCGGGTTGAGTGTCGGAGTTCGTTTCCCGTAAAATATAAACCGCCAATTGAAAAAATCATTATTTTTGCAGCGGCTTAGGAGTTGCGGCATTCCTGCTGCGATACGATCGTCAGGAATCGTGACACTCTTAAAAACTGGAAAAATAACAGCTGTCATATCGAAGATTATATTTGGCAAGGGATTTTAGAAACAAATCACAATAGAATATGAACATCACTATCACTGAAGAAGGTAATACCATTAACGCCGTATTTGACGGTCGTTTGGACACGGTGGCCGCCCAGCAGATTACCGAAACCGTGGAGCCGCTTTTACAGAACGCGGGTCGCTCCATCATCCTTGATTGCGGGAAGATGCCGTTTATCAGCAGTTCGGGCTTGCGTATTTTCTTGAAAATCAGAAAGGAAGTGGAGGCAAAAGGCGGAAATATGCAGCTTCGCAATGTCTGTCCCGAAGTGCGACAGGTCTTCAAGATGACCAAACTGGAGGACGTGTTCGACATAGTTGAGTAGGTCATGATTTACATCAACGACAACGTGCAGTCGCTTAATATGGATGACGCCCTTGCGCGGGTGTCCGAACAGCGTCGTAAGCTGGCATTGATGTTCCGTCACGAGGGAAGCCGTCGCCTCTGTTTGGCCGCCTATCTCCTACTGATGGACGGTCTGCGCAGGGAGTGCTTCATCACAGAACCTCCGATTTTCGGTTATTCGCCTGAAGGTAAGCCGTTTATTGTCGATCATCCCGACATCCAGTTCAACCTCAGTCACTCCGGCAATGTGGCCATCTGTGCTATATCTAACCAGCCTGTCGGTATCGATGTCGAAACTTCCCGGAAGATTTCCGATTCACTGATTGACTACACGATGAATAAGTGGGAAAGGATGTTTATTGACGCATCCGAAGACAAAGTCACCGCGTTCCTCGACTATTGGACGAAAAAGGAGGCTCTGTTGAAACTTACGGGTGAGGGAATCCGCAACGACATGAAAGATGTACTGATGAAGTCGGACAATTACCTGTTTGAAACGTGTCTTTCGGATAAGTACATCTATTCTGTTGCGAAATATCGTGTTGTCCCATAGAATAATATCCACAACAAACCAAATAAATGGCGTATGAAAAAAATCTTTACCCGAGTAATCCAGTTCCTCAGCGTAATGCTGTTTATGCTGTTTGTCACGAGCGTGCATGCGCAGGAGGCCGATAACGAGTTTACCATTGATGCCAAGTTGAATACCCGTGGGGAAATTCGCGTTGGCGGTTTCAATCCCGACTCTACGGACAATGAACGCCGTGCGATGTTCCTGACAGGGCAGTACCGTCTCAATTTCAGTTACAAGCGTTCCTGGCTTGAACTCCGGCTGTCACCGCAGGCGGCCGGTGTGTGGGGCCACGGCTCTGCGAACCTGAGTCTTGCCGAAGCTTGGGCGAATATGCAAACCAAGAACGGATTCTTCTGCAAAATCGGTCGACAGGGGTTGGAATACGATGACGAGCGTATCCTCGGCTACGATGACTGGTCCATGACTGCGCCCACCCACGACGTGGTGAAATTCGGTTACGAGGGCTATGGCCATAAAGTACATGCCATCCTCGCCTACAACCAGAATGCCGACAATGTGGAGACGGGCACTACCTATTACTCAGGTGGCATACAGCCTTACAAAACAATGCAAACCCTTTGGTATCACTACGATACGCCGAAGTCGATGTTCGGTATCTCCCTGATAGGTATGAACATCGGCATGCAGAGCAAACGCATTAACGACAAGAAAACCTATTACCAACAGCTCGTTGGTACTTATATGACCCTGAAACCCAGGTATGTCTCCATGGAAGGAGCATTCTATTATCAGTTTGGTCGGAACGAGTATGGTATCCCTATCAAGGCTTTCATGGGCAGTGCGAAAGTGAATGTCACCCCGAGCGACATCTATAGCCTTTTTGCCGGTTACGACTACTTAAGTGGTGACAAGTATTTCGTTGTTCCGCAGGGCGGGCAAATCGGAATGATTTACCATGACACGATTAGAGGTTTCAGCTCTCTTTTCGGTTCTCACCACGACTTTTACGGTGCTATGGACTTTTTCTTCGTGGACAGCTACGTCAGCAATTTCACGCCGGGTCTTCAGAATGCGTATGTCGGCGGCAACGTGACTCCTTTCAAGGGGTTTGATTTCAAAGCGGCTTACCACTTCTACGCCATTGCCACGAATCTCCCTGATGTCAACAAGGCGTTGGGCCACGAGGTGGAGTTCGAGGTTTCCTACAAGTTTGCGGACTTCGTCAAACTGTCGGCTGGCTACACCTACATGCGCGGCACCGAGACCATGCTGTATCTTCAGCGGGTGTCCGAAAATCGCCGTCTCCACTGGGGCTGGATTATGTTGAATGTCAACCCTACGATTTTCACCATAGGTTGGCGTGACAAGGCAAAACGCAGTAATTAGCGTTAGCGAGCCGGTTTTTCTCCTACGTACATTACGCAGGTGCCGAACGTGAAGCGACTGACGCGCACTTGCCGGAACCCGATGTTTTGGAGCATCGGAACGATGGTGTCGGCCTTGGGAAAAGCCAATATGGAATGCGGGAGGTAGGTGTAGGCCTTTCGGTCACCGGAAATCAATCCGCCTATAAACGGCAGGATATGAAGAGTATAGAGTTTGTAACACCATAAGAGGAACGGGTTGTCGGGGTAGGAAAGCTCGAGAATCACCATTCTTCCGCCCGGGTGCAGAACGCGGTGCATTTCCGACAGCCCCTGTCCTAAATGCTCAAAATTGCGTATTCCGAAGGCCACACTCACCCGGTCGAAGGTGTTGTCAGGAAACGGCAGGGCTTCCACATCGCCTTGCTGCAGACGTATATTGTCCGGTACTTTCGTTCGTCCCACCTCCAACATTTTTTCGGACAAGTCAATACCGATGATTTCGCTTTCGGGGGATACTTTTTTGGCAATGGCGATGGCAAAATCGCCCGTTCCGGAGGCCACATCCAGAATTCGCAGGGGCTTGGGACTGTCCGCGAGGGCGCGCACCGCCCGCCTTCGCCACTGTCGGTCGGTGCCTAATGACATGATGTGGTTCAGCCTGTCATAGTCTGTGGCTATGGCATCGAACATTGCTTCTATTTGTTTTTTGGGGGGCATTTGGTTGTTTTTTTTTATATCCCAGGGCTCGCTATGCTTACCCTGGGTTGATTCCGTATCCCAGGGCTCGCTATCGCTCACCCTGGGTTGAGATGTGTCGGGCTTTCCGTATCCCAGGGCTCGCTATCGCTCACCCTGGGTTGGCATACGTCAGGCTTTCAGCCCTTTTTGAAGAAGGTGTGATGTGGTGCTGTGACATAATTCTTTATAGCAAACTGCCAGCACCGGCGAGCAGGGAAAAGGCAAACGTGGTGATGACTAACAGTGGCAGTGCGGGGTCGAGGTCCTTGCCGTCGTGTTTCCATACCATGTTCAGGTGGATCGCGTAGAGCGGCAGGGTGGCAAGATAGAGGAAATTCCATCCGGACGTGTAGCTGGCCAGTGTGTAGGCCAGAATGCAGATCCAGGCGGTCACAATCAGGGCGGTCTGGTAGATTTTGGCCTTGCGGGAGCCGATTTTGAGGGGGACGGTGACCCGATGGTCAGCGTCAGATTCCATGTCTCGTATGTTATTGACATTCAGTACGCCCACACTGAAGCAACCAATGGCGGAAGCTGGCAGCAGCAACAATGGGGAGTCGAGGGTGTGCGCCACCACGAAATAGGCCCCCATCACCGAGACCAGCCCGAAGAAGAGGAACACGAAAACGTCTCCGAGACCTCGGTAGCCGTAGGGATTCTTCCCGAGGGTGTAGTGCATGGCGGCCCAGATGGCGGCCACGCCAAGCAGCAGCAAAAGCGCCGGTTGCCATGAGAAGAATGTGCCGAAAGAACTCCAGACCATCGCGGCGCCGAACAGGCAGCAAAGCCCTACGAAGACTGCGATAATCCGTTTGAAATCGCTTACTTCCAAGGCTCCCTGTGCCAGACTGTATTGCGGCCCTTCCCGTTGTGCGCCGTCGGTTCCTCGGAGATAGTCGCCCAACTCGTTTGAAAGATTGGAAAGGATTTGCAGGCTGACCGTGGTCAGTAACAGCCATACGATCAGCCAAGGTGTCGCGTCATGGTGCCGCAGGGCCAGCATCAGCCCGAGCACAACCCCGGCCAGCGACAGCGGCAAGGTACGCAGACGCATCGAAAAAACTACAGCCTTGAACTTCTTCATCGTTTCAGAATTATAAAAACGGGCAAACATACACAAAATATGGATACGGCCCGCCGAGACGCGAAGTTTTACGACTATACATGTTCGCGCACAAAAAAACAGCGGTAGTTCATACCGCTGTCCAAAACCATTAACCTATGTAAGACAATGAAAATTAATTCATAATCACTGTACTCTTACGCAGGCTGTATCAAAAAGTTACAACTTTCGAGAATTTTTTTTGCGAAGGAGGTGTTGGCGAAGTGGCCGGGGCGGTTCGCAATGATCTCCGCACGCAACGGAACCCCTAATAAATAAAGGTCTCCGATGAGATCAAGCAGCTTGTGGCGGGCTGGTTCGTTGGGGTGGCGAAGGTGCGTGTTGTTCAGGATATGGTCGGGCGTGACGGTGATGTCTTTCTTGTGGAAGAAGTCGCCGAGCGCGTTCAGCACCTTGTTGTCGGGCACCTTGTCAACGAAGACGATGGCGTTGTCGAGGTCGCCGCCGCGTGCCAGATTATTCTGGATGAGGAACTGTAGCTCGTCAAGGAAGACGAAAGTTCGGCAGTTATAGACATCCGGGACGAAGGTCTCGATGCTGTCGAGCACGGCCTGCTGGGTGGAGAGCACCTTGGTGCCATAATCCACGTTCACGGTCATTTTGAAACGTTCGGCAGGTTTTATGGTCAGCTCAATCTGCTTTTCCGGTACGGAGAAGGTGATTTCTTCGGTGACGACACCGATTTTCTTCGGGGTATCCAAAGTCTTGATACCCACCTCTTTCAGCATTTCCACATAGATGCGGGAACTGCCGTCGAGGATGGGGGTTTCGGGACCGACAGTGCGCACGAGGACGTTGTCGATGCCAAGTCCGGCAAGGGCGGCCATGAGGTGCTCGACGGTATGTACTTGGGCTTCCCCTTCCCGGATGGAGGTGCCGCGGGAAGTGTCGAATACGGCGTTGGGACTTGCCTTGACGATGGGGTGTCCGGGCAGGTCAATGCGTTCGAACTGGATGCCGAAATCTGCAGGTGCGGGCACAAAAGTCACCGTCACCTGCTGCGCCGTATGAAGGCCTCTCCCCGATACGGAAACCGGGGAGGCGATGGTGGTTTGCAATTTTGCCATGAAAATTACTGGTTCTTTTGGTTGTTTATATATTGCTGATACAGTTCAGGTAATTTGCGGCGCAGCACGATGAGTTTGCGCTCCTCGGATGCGGGCAGGGCCGGGCTTCCGAGGTAGACACCCTGTTTGAGGGAGTGCGTCACGCCGGACTGGGCGCCGATGACGGTGCCGTCGTTGATGGTGATGTGGCCAGAGATGCCCACCTGACCCGCGACAATGCAGCGGCTGCCGAGCTTTGCGGAACCGGCCACGCCTGCCTGTGCGGCGAAAGCGGTGCCCTCGCCCACCGTGACATTATGCGCAATCTGCACCAGATTGTCAATCTTCACGTGGTCGTGGATGCGGGTGGAGCCCATGGTGGCGCGGTCGATGCAGGTGTTCGCGCCGATTTCCACGTGGTTGCCGATCTCCACATTGCCGATCTGCGGGATTTTGAGGTATTCGCCGTCTTGGGCAGCGAAGCCGAAGCCGTCGGCACCGATAACAGCCCCCGCGTGCAGGATGCAGTCGGTTCCGATGTGACACTCCTCATAGACCTTCACGCCCGCGTAGAGCGTGGTGCGGGCCCCGATGGTCACGCGGTCGCCGATGACGGTCTGCGGGTAGAGGCTCGCTCCGTCGCCGATGACTGCGCCATCGCCCACGCTCACGAATTCACCGATATAGACATTCTGCCCGATCTTGGCGGTCGGGGCGATGCAGGCCTTGTCGGAGATGCCAGTTTTGCGCGGTTTGTTCTGCTGGTAGAAGTTGAGTAGTTGCGCGAAGGCGAGGTAGGAGTTGGCCACCTTGATGAGGGTGCAGGGAACCTCCTGCTCAGGTACAAAATCCTTGTTGACGATGGCCGCCGTGGCCTTAGTCGTATATAAATATTGTGTGTATTTCGGATTGGAAAGGAAGGTGAGGCCTCCTGGCACGCCCTCTTCGATTTTGCAAATTGTGGTGATCTCGGCGTTGGGATCGCCCACTATTTCAGCGGAAATCAATTCTGCGATTTGAGCAACGGAATACTTCATTACTTGTCAAATTTGAGGGTGCAAAAGTACACTTTTTTTGGTTATGGCAGGTAGGGGCGGATGATTATTCGCCCATACAACAATCATTTATCGTTATGGATTATTTTTTTTCCACAGGTGTGTTGTGGTATTAAAAAAAAGTGTATTTTTGCCGCCGATTTCAGAAATGAAACCACGGAGAGGTGGGTGAGTGGCTGAAACCACCAGTTTGCTAAACTGACGTAGGGGAAACTCTACCGCGAGTTCGAATCTCGCTCTCTCCGCGAAACGTCTTAAACCAATCAGAATCAGCAATTTACGCAAGTAGGTTGCTGATTTTTGCGTTAAAACTGAGACAGAAACGGGACAAAGTGTATTTCTTTGGGATTTGTCAGATTATCACTGTGAATACCTGGCAAAACCAAAAAAAAAATGTCATTGAATCACAACAGGTTAGCAGTATCTTCCGAGTATTCCGCTGTCAACTACCTGCCGGCTACTCTACTTGGCGGGGTAGCGCATCACACCGCGACCCACGGTTAAGGGTTTCGCTGGGGTTTCGCAAGGAGTTGGCAAGGGGTTGGCAAGGGGTTGGCAAGCAAAAGTGCTTGCTTAGGCTTGCGAAGTACTTGCGATATGCTTGCGAAGGCGGGTATTGGGTGGGTGTTGATTCCAGTTGCCGGTTGTCCGTTTTCGGTATCTCAGAAACGGTGTTTTTGTTGAAGCCCATCTTTTTGTATTTGTAACTGCCTGATTTACAATGTGCGCGGTGAGTGATGAACTCGTGATACTAATCATGGTGCCCTACACGATTCTCCGCATTGTATCTTTGCCGTCGAAATCAGTTCGCGAACGGTTTCGAATGGGCTTTAACATGGAGGAGGATTCAAGATTCAGGATTCAAGTTCAAAGTTTCAATTAATCTTTTTTATTAACCTTAAAATTCTTAACATTATGGAAAAAACCGATTTTAATGGTCTCAGTCAATGGATTTTAAAGATGGTGCATTTTTTGCCTTGAAAATTGTATTTTTGCCGCTTAAAATTCCGAGTTATGAAGAAATCCGACTTTATCGTAATCGCTATTATTGTCATCTGTCTGCTGCCGTTCTTCCTGTTCGACAGTGTGTACGATACCTACTGCACTGCCAACCAGCGTTTTCCGCTTTGGATGGCCTTCCTGAAATTTGGCATTTTGGCCACTTTTGGCGAGATGCTCGGCAGCCGTGTGAAAACTGGCAAATACTATCACGAAGGTTTCGGTCTCGCCCCGAAATTCATCGTTTGGGGACTTCTCGGCATGTGGATTGCCTTGGCTATGAGCGTCTTCCGCCTCGGTGTGCCGGCGTTCATGGAGCGCTATGCAGCCTTCAGCGGTGTTTCCGCAGCCATGTCCGGTCCGATGTCGTGGCTGAAACTGCTCGGTGCCTTCTGCGTCAGCACGATGATGAACACCTCGTTTGCGCCGGTCTTCATGACTGTGCACAAGATCACCGACATGCACATCAACGAGCACGGCGGCGCGTTTTCGGCCCTGTTCAAGCCGATTGAGGTGAAACGCCTCATCTGCGAGATGGACTGGGGTGTGCAGTGGGGCTTCGTCTTCAAAAAGACCATCCCGCTGTTCTGGATTCCCGCCCATACGCTCACTTTCTGCCTGCCGCAGGATCTTCAGGTTCTCTTCGCCGCCTTCTGCAGTGTCATCCTCGGACTTTTCCTGTCGATTGCCGCGATGCGGAAGTCGTGAGATGTGGAGTGGGGGAGTGATCATTACGCTTGAAAGATGAATAGAATGAATGCCAAAATCCTGATTGTCGATGACAATGCAGGCATACGCGCCACGTTGAAAATCCTGCTGGCGCCACATTGCACGGCGGTAGAGGCCATCGCGTCGCCCAAAACGCTCGTCAGCACGATGCAGGCTTTCCGGCCTGACGTCATAATGCTCGATATGAACTTCGAAACCGATATCAACACGGGCAACGAAGGGCTTTACTGGCTGGCGGAACTGAAACGTCAATTCCCTGACGTCGAGGTGGTTCTGATGACCGCTTACGCCGATGTCCCCTTGGCGGTGGAAGGAATGAAGCGCGGGGCCTTCGACTTCATTGTGAAACCTTGGAACAATGACAAGTTGATGGAGACCCTTCAATCAGCGTGTAATCGTCGAGTTGCGCCCCGCACACCCGATGCTCAATCGGCCGCTTTTGAGATGCTGTGGGGCAGTTCGCCGCAGATGGCGGACATCCGCTGTATGACCGAGAAGATCGCCCCGACGGATGCCACCGTGCTGATTACGGGTGAAAACGGCACTGGCAAGGATGTGTTAGCCAACGAGATACACCGGTTGTCCGCTCGTGCGGGAAAGCCGATGGTGAGCGTCGATATCGGTTCACTGTCGGAGACGTTGTTTGAAAGCGAGCTGTTCGGGCATGTGAAGGGGGCTTTTACCGACGCCCGCACCGACCATACGGGCAAATTTGAGCTGGCCAACGGCACCACCCTGTTCTTGGACGAGATCGGCAACATTCCGTTGAATTTGCAGGCCAAGCTGTTGCGAGTGCTGCAGAACCGTTGTGTCACCAAAGTCGGCGACACCAAGTCCGTGCCCATTGACATCCGGCTCATCTGCGCCACGAACCGCGACCTGCCCGCCATGGTGCGCGAAGGCCGTTTCCGCGAAGACCTCTACTACCGCATCAACACCGTGACCCTCCAACTGCCGCCGCTACGTGAGCGAACTGACGAAATTGCCGCATTAGCCAACTCATTCACAATTCGTTACGCCAAGAAATACCGCCGCAATGTAACCGGCATCTCCGATGAGGCGATTGCGCTGTTGAGTCACTGCCGCTGGCCGGGCAATGTGCGCGAATTGCAAAACTGCATTGAAAAGGCCGTTATCCTGACGGACAACGAGATACTGCAACTGAGTGATCTTCAGATAGATAATAGTGAGTTGAACGGTGTCTCCTCCCCCGTGACGGCCGAATCCTTGGAAGATGCCGAAGAACGGATCATCCGCAATGCCGTGAAGAAGTACAACGGGAACCTCTCGTTAGTGGCCAAAGCCTTGAATATAAGCCGTCCCACTCTCTACAATCGGCTGAAAAAATACGGGATATGAGTACGTGGCTATGGGTTCTCATCATCGTGGGTGCGTGCGGGATCACCGCTTGCGCCACCGCGTTGTGTGTGAACCGGCGCAACCGCGAGAATGTGGCCTACATGATGGATGCTTTGGAGGATGGGGAAACGAACTTCCGCTTCCGCAACAACACCGCCATGAACCGTGAGCTCAACCGGATTCGCGGCATCATGGAGCGGCAAAGTCGTAAGGACGAGGATGTTTCGTGGAGTAAACTGTTCCGCGTTATCACCCACGAGATCATGAACACCGTCACCCCGATTGCCGCCCTCAGCGATGCCCTTTCCAAGGATGACCGGTTGGACGTGAAAGCCGGGCTGGAGACGATCTCCGCATCTTCCAAAGAGCTGGTTCGCTTTGTCGAGTCGTATCGCAGCTTTACCAAATCGGTGCCGCCAGTGTGCAAGTCCGTGATGGTGGACGAGTTGGTGGGGCGTGTTCTGCGGCTGCACGAGCCCAAAACCAGCCAGCAGGGTGTGACACTGACCTATCGGGCCTTTGTGCCTGACCTGTTGGTTTATGTGGATGAGGGGCAGATTATGCATGTCTTCAACAATCTGATTAAGAATGCGATAGAGGCAGGTGCCACTACGATAGCCATCACGGCGGATTTGGGTGCCGACGAGCGGACGGTGATACGTGTAGGCAACAACGGGCGTGCGATTCCGCTTCGCAAGATGGAAGAAATCTTCGTGCCGTTTTACACCACCAAGTCCAACGGCACCGGCGTGGGGCTGAGTCTCTCGCGGCGCATCATGGCCGCTCACCACGGCACCCTCACACTCGTCCAAAGCGACGCCACCCAGACGATTTTCGCAATGGTGTTCGCTTGATTTGTAAAATCCCCTTACACCCTGTAAGATTTTCTTACACTTTCCTTTCGCCTTCTTTCGCTGAGTATCTCACAACCAGCACATTACGGTTTTGGCATCTTTTTGGCATTGTTTTCGTCAACCGCAGAGACGCGCCATGGCACGTCTTTACAGCGTCAAAAACGAAAAAACATGTCAAGAAGAACGACCATAGTCCTATTGATGACACTCTTGTGCGGAACGGCGCACGCGCAGGACACGGCGGTGATGACCCTGCGCGACTGCATCCATTACGCCCTGTCGCATTCGGCGGAGATGCGCGTGATGCAGGCCGACCTCGGCGACGCGCAGTTAGCCCGCCGCAACGCCATCCTCAACGCCTTCACCCCGGTGATCAGCGGCGATGTTTACGCTTACTCCAACTTCGGCCGCTCCATCGACCCCGAGACGAACACCTACAGCACCACCACCTCCTTCCACAATGGTTACGGCGTCTCTGCCGGCATCACCCTCTTCAACGGATTCCGTGCGGTCAACAATATGAAAATCACAAAGTTGGCGGAAGAAACGGGCGTGACGAGAATCCAGCAGAGCGAAGATCGGATCCGTCTCGCCACGATGGAGGCCTACTGCAATGTGCTCTATTACACGGAGTTTTTGAAAACGCTACAGTCGCAGACGGAGACGGCGGAGACGGCCTTGCGGCTCGCGCAACGGCAGAGGGAGTTGGGGCAGAAGTCGCCGGCGGAGGTACTGCAGATGGAGGCAGACCTCTCCGA
>Ga0247609_10000202_pt1 | contig 87552 bp, 62 predicted proteins | sample 172DNAGHGlowgp2_FD_193487 | JGI IMG/M metagenome (GOLD analysis project Ga0247609, IMG submission 193487) | Sheep rumen microbial communities from Palmerston North, Manawatu-Wanganui, New Zealand - 1728 DNA GHGlow gp2 | ecosystem: Host-associated > Mammals > Digestive system > Stomach > Rumen ...
TGTGCCGCCAGGTGCACCGCCGGGTATCCGCGTCTGGTTAGGATAAGCGCTGAAAGCATCTAAGTGCGAAGCCATCCGCAAGATGAGAACTCCATTGAGGGTCGTCCTAGACGAGGACGTTGATAGGGTGCAGGTGTAAAGTCAGTGATGGCAAAGCCGAGCACTACTAATTGCCCGATCGCTTTCGTCTGCTCGGCAGATAATAGCCGAGCAAGTTATCAGTTATACTGTCAGGTGTTGATAGAATCGACCTCTAGAGTCTGCTTGTGTGAAATGTCACCTTATACGCGTCTGGTGATAGTATTAATCTTTAGTTTTTAATTATTAATCTTTCATCAGAGCGCAGCGCAATTCAGGTGGTTATTGCGGCGGGGTCCCACCTCTTCCCATTCCGAACAGAGAAGTTAAGCCCGCTTGCGCCGATGGTACTGCAATGCAATGCGGGAGAGTAGGAGGCCGCCACTTTTTTCAATCAGTAAGCCCTGGTCACAGCACATGCTGCCCAGGGCTTACTTTTTTTTGTGCCTATCCGTAACCTTGCGATAGCGGCAGCGCGCAGTCAACTCACGCTGTCGGTGGAAAAACGTGAGTCGGCTCGATGGTTCACTTGAGTCGGCTCGATTGATTAAGTGCTTTGAGTAACACGCTGTTTTGTGCAAGGTAAGCCCCTGAAATGATCGCGATAATCCCCTGAAATGATCGTGACAAATCAGGGGGTGAATTGAAGTTTGAAATTTGAAGTTTGAAATTTATGATTTGTCTGTCACGATTTGTCTGTCACGGTCTCTCATCATTGTTGCAAACTTTTGATGGATTTATTTGGAAGTTTCTGTTAAAAGTGTTATATTTGCCCTGTAAAACCTAAAACACCAGTCTATGAAACCACACTATCTGAATATCTATGAGGAAGCCAGCCGCTGTCTGTTATGTCACGAAGCCCCTTGTACGAAGGCGTGTAGAAAAGGCGACCCTGCGCGTGCCATCCGTGCTGTGCGTTTTGACAATTACAAACAGGCGATTCGCTGGGTATGTGACTGTTCAGATGCCGACCTGGAACGTGCCGAGCAGGCATGCATTCACTATAACTGGCCCATCCGCATCAAGGAGATGCTGAATTATATCCGTCAGAACGAAGTGGCAGGCGATGGCGCTGATAGTGAAGAAACTGTCTCTAACCTTCCGTCACTGGGTATAGACTTTTGTGGCATTCCTTGTGAAAATCCGTTCTTTCTGGGCTCGTCAGCAGTATGTACCAACTATGAGATGGTGGCTAACGCCTTCGACGCAGGATGGGGAGGTGTGTTTTACAAGACCATCTGTATGCAGGAGATTCACGAAGTGTCGCCTCGTTTCGATGCCATGCACAGCAACGGTACGCATGGTGACTTCTATGGTTTCCGCAATATGGAACAGTTGAGCGAACAACCGATAGAGATGGATTTCGACATATTGCGTCGGCTGAAGTGTGACTATCCCTCGAAGGTAGTGATAGCGTCAATCATGGGACAGACCGACGAAGAATGGGAGACGCTGGCAAAGATGGCAGAGTCGGCAGGTTGTGATGCCGTTGAGCTGAACTTCTCCTGTCCGCAGATGACGCATGAGGGCATGGGTAGCGATGTTGGTCAGAATCCGGAGTTGGTAAAGCGTTACACGGCATGTGTGAAACGTAGCGTACACATTCCTGTTATTCCAAAGATGACTCCCAATATCACACACATCACCGAGCCGGCTGCTGCCTGTGTGGAGGCTGGTGCCGATGCCATTTCGGCCATCAATACCATCAAGTCAGTGACAATGAGGATGGATGCCGAGGTGTCAGGACACCGGACCATATCCGGGTATTCCGGTCGAGCAGTCCGTCCCATAGCCATGCGCCACGTGCTGGAGTTGGCCCAGATGTCTGCGAAAAAGACTGGTGGCACGGGACGTATTGAACTGAGTGGCATTGGTGGCATAGAAACATGGCGCGATGCCTTGGAGTTCATCCAGTTGGGTTGCAGCAATGTACAGGTATGTACTTCCGTGATGCAGTATGGCTACAGAATAGTGGAGGACATGAAGCTGGGGCTGCAGCACTATATGGTGATGCGTGGAGTCTCAAAACTCAGCGAACTGATGGGTGAACGGCTAGTAAGATTCCTAACCCCCGAGACGCTGGACCGTGACACCATTATTTATCCCAAGTTCGACAAGGAGAAGTGTGTAGGATGCGGCCGTTGTTTCGTGTCGTGCAATGACGGCGGTCATCAGGCTATCGTGTTTGATGCCGAGACGCGTACACCGCGTGTGGTAGGAAGCAAGTGCGTGGGTTGTCACCTGTGTCGGCTGGTCTGTCCTGCGGGTGCTATCGGATTATCGAAACGCGTCAAAAAGATATCATAATTCCTCTTTAGTGAGGGTCAGTAAGCTTATTTCAAGTAGTCGTCAAAATAGCGTGTGATGCGTTCGTGGAGGTGAACCGAGGCGTGTCCCCGCATGTTGTGCTCCTCTCCCGGGTAGGCAAAGAAGTCGGGCTGTGTGCCAGCTTTGACGCAGGCGTCAAGGAATGACAGACAGTGCTGTGGAACAACAGTTTTATCGTTATATCCAGTGATGATTTGAAGACGTCCTTTCAGGTTGCCAGCCTTGTTGACGAGCGATGTCTTCTCATAACCATCGGGGTTCTGTTGCGGGGTGTCCATATAGCGCTCGCCGTACATCACCTCGTACCACTTCCAGTCAATGACAGGTCCACCAGCGACACCCACCTTGAAGACATCGGGGTAGTTGAGCATGAGCGAGATGGTCATAAAGCCTCCGAAGGACCAGCCGTGAACGCCTATACGCTCGGCATCGACATAGGGTAGCGACTTGAGAAACCGGATGCCCTCCATTTGGTCTTGCATCTCGACCTGCCCTAACTGGCGGAACGTCGCCTGTTCAAAGTCGCGTCCACGATTCTCAGAACCACGGTTGTCAAGTATGAATACGACATAGCCGCGCTGTGCCATGTAGGTCTCCCAAGGACGGCTATGCCAATGCCATGACGCTTCAACATTGTGAGCGTGAGGACCACCGTAGACATAGACAACGGTGGGGTATTTTTTTAGAGGTGAGGGCTCCTTGTCCAGTTCGGCGGGGAGCACCATGCGGTAGTAGAGGTCAGTCACGCCGTCGGCAGCTTTGATGGTGCCACATCGGAAGACGGGCTGCTCGTAGTCAGCCCACGGGTCGGCAGCGTTCAGTAGGCAGACGGTCCCAACGGGGTCCCCCTCTTTCTGGGTAGCTTTTGCCGAAGTGGTAACGGGTGCTGTGGGTGCGAAGGTGATACAGCGAGATGTCGAGGGTTCGCTGTAGCGGTCGTACATCCATTGTCCGCTGTGTGACAGCAAAGCACGGTGAACGCCGCGACCATTGTCTAGGAGGGTGCGGTTGCCGTTTTTAACACTGACACTATAGGTGTTACGCTGTATGGGGTGCGCTTCATTGGAACTGATAATGACACTATGCATCTTCTCATTGAAGCCCAATACATCAAGTACAACCCAGGAGCCGCTGGTCAGTTGGCGCTGCAACTTACCCTCTATATTATATAGGTACAGGTGGTTATAGCCGTCGCGCTGACTTTGCAACAAAAACATGCTGGCATCCCAGGGCAAGAACAGTATGGGGTGTTGTGGCTCTACGTATTTATCGCTTGTCTCGCGGTAGAGTTCTTTTAGCCGACGGCCTGTGGAAGCATCGTATGTTACGAGACGGCAGTCGTTCTGGTCGCGGTTAAGTTCAAATAGATAGATGGTCTTGCCATCGGGACTCCATGTAATGTTGGTGAAGTAGACTATGGCATTGATGCTGTCGCCGCTGACCGAGCCCTTCGGGGTTTCAAGGTAGACGGTCTTGTCAGAAGCGACATCGTAGACTCCGATGGTGACGGTGTGACTGCACTGTCCCGCCATAGGGTATTTGTCTGGTTCGCAGACTGCCTCACGCGGGAAGATATCCACCTGGGGATAGTCGGCAACGCCAGTCTGATCCATGCGGTAGAAAGCTAAGCGCTGTCCGTCGGGACTCCAGAAAGTGCCCTCGTTGATGCCCCATTCATTGCGATGTACAGATTGACCATAAACGATGTCGCTGCTGCCGTCGGTGGTAAGCTGGCGCTTGCGCCCCTGAGCATCAAGCACGAACAGCTGGTGCTCTTCAACATAGGCCGTGTTTTTAGACTGTGCACACCAGTCGTTAGCCTGCTGTCCGCTAATGCTGTCCTGCCAAACGATTTGTTGTTGTTTGAAGTCTATCAGCAAGAACGACTTCTTGTTGCCCACAGCCACGATAGGTTGGCCGGGATAGGGGAAAGTGGCGTTAAACAGGTGGCGTACGTAGCGGTTAGCCTCTTCGTCACTGAGTGCCCAGCGGTTGATGTCGTCTAGACTGAAAAGCAGTGTCTCCTTGCCGCTCTTCATGTCAATGAGGAAACACTCCTCCACATCGGTACGGATAAGCTGATCACCCCACCAGGTGAACCACTTGTTCTGGGGTAGCTGTTTTCGGTAGTTCTTTCCACCGAAGTTAAGGTCTTCGAGGGTAAAAAGCTTTTTCGGTGTTGCCGTGTCTTGTGCCATTGTGGGTAATGGTGAGAGGAAAAAGGAAAGGAGAAGTAAGCCCTCAGCCACCGTCTGTTTAATCTTCGTCGTCATCATGGCGGAAACGCTTAAAGTTTTTCTTCTTGGAGAAATTTCTAGACTCTCTAGACTCTCTAGATGGTCTAGATTGCCTAGAATCTCTAGATTGTCTAGACTCTCTGGATGGTCTAGACTCTCTAGAGCCTCTCTGGTCGAGTGAGTGGAACTTAAATGAGCGGATGTCGGCACCCTCGTTCTCCTCTTGTTCGTCTAGGCGTTTCTTGAACTCACGGTTCTGTTTGAAGCGGCGCTTCTCAGCCATCTGCCGTTTCTCTTCTTCAGTCTTGACAACGCCACCTTCAGCACGGAAGTCTTTGATTTTTCCGTCGAACATTTGGTATTTTCGGAATTCACACTCCAACGAGCCGTTGAAAAGGGGCGTCTTAAGGCTGGGCTTAAGACCTATCTGGTCGAAACACTCCTCTCGGTAGCTTAGAATCCATGCATCGTTGCCAGTAAACTGGTGTTTCAAGCGTTCACCAATCATCTTGTATGTACCCAACAGGTCAGGTGTTGATATACGTTCGCCATAGGGCGGATTGGTGACAATGATGCTCTTGTTTTGAGGCTTGACAAAGTCCTTGAAGTCACGCTCTTCGACGGTGATGTCGCTTGTCAGTCCGGCCGCTTTAATATTCAGGCGTGCCGTGTTGACGGCTTTAATGTCGATATCGTAGCCGTAGATGTGGTGTTTGAATTCTCGTTCCTGTGAGTCGTCATTGTAGATTTTGTCAAATAGTTCAGCATCAAAGTCGGACCACTTCTCAAAGGCATATTCCTTACGGAACAGTCCCGGTGCCATGTTACGGGCAATGAGGGCTGCCTCGATAAGTAGAGTGCCCGATCCGCACATAGGGTCAATGAAGTCGCAGTCACCCTGCCACCCCGTCATGAGAATCATGCCCGCCGCCAAGACCTCATTAAGAGGTGCCTCGACGGACTCCTGACGGTAACCTCGCCGGTGAAGTGACTCGCCGCTGGAGTCGAGACACAAGGTACACTTGTCTTCTGCAATGTGGATGTGTAGTCGGATGTCAGGATTGCTGATGCTGATATTGGGGCGTTGTCCGGTGCGCTCGCGGAATTGGTCGACAATAGCATCTTTTACCTTATAGGCAACAAACTTTGAGTGTCGGAACTCTTCAGAGAAGACAACGGAGTCGACGGCAAATGTTTTGTCGAGTGTAATGTACTGGCTCCAATCAACTTCTTTGACACCCTCGTAGACATCGTCTGCAGAGAGAGCCTTGAAGTGTTTGATAGGTTTGAGGATACGGATGGCGGTGTGCAGCTGGAAATTAGCGCGGTACATAAGCTCTTTATCGCCCATGAAAGATACCATTCTGCGTCCAATTTCTACGTCACTTGCGCCCAGTTGTGCCAATTCTTTCGCCAAGATAGGTTCGAGTCCCATAAAGGTCTTGGCGATCAATTCAAAATGTTGTGCCATTATGTGTAAAGATGTAAATGTGGTGCAAAGATACAAAAAAAAGTAAAAAGTGGAAAGCGAAAAGTGAAAAATCAGGTGTTTTCTTTTCGTTTTTCGATTCTTTTGCGTAACTTTGCCCGTCAATCGTTCTAAATCTTAATCCAATGATGGTAATCAGTATGATAAATCTTTTCTTGGACAGCGTCTTTGCCCACTTGGACCTTTTGGTATGGATAATAGCTGTTCCTTTGGTGACTGCAACCTTGGTTATACTGATTATTCAATATCGTAAGCACAAACAATTGAAACGCGAAGTAGCGCTGTTGTCGAAAGTAAAGCGTAATGCCATAGAATACGACTTGGTATTGAAGGCCATGAAGCTGACGGTCTGGCGTATTGACGTGCCCACACGTACCATTACCTATGAGAGCGATTATCGCAAATCAAAGGGATTGCCAATTCTGCCTCCAGGCTCAGACGTGGAAGCCTTTTGCAACACAATGGTCCCAGAGTCGAAGGAACGGATAGCTGCCGGTATGATGGATTTGGTGGAAGGTCGTAGGGATGAGTTTCACAGCCAGTATGAGGTTCTTGTCAAGGGTGGTGAGAAGCACTGTTGGGGTGAAATGTTTGCAACTGTAGACAAACGTGACCTTGACGGCAGACCTATAACCATAGTGGGTACCTCGATGAACATTGACCATCAGAAAGAAATAGAGTGGGCCCTTAAAGATGCGCGTAATAAAGCAGAGGAAAGCGACCGGCTGAAGTCTGCATTCCTTGCCAACATGAGCCATGAAATACGCACGCCGCTGAATGCCATAGTAGGTTTTAGTGACGTATTGACTATGGTACAAAGTGAGGAAGAACGCAATAACCTGATAAGGCTTATCAAGCAGAATAATGCTCATTTGTTACGCTTGTTTGACGACATGGTGAATATGTCCAAGTTGGAAGCAGGTAGCGATGCGGTGAAGAAAGAACGCTTTGAACTGAATCCTTTGTTGACGGAACTTGCCAATCGCTATACAGAAGAATGTAAGAAGAAGGGGCTCAGTCTGGAAGTGGAGACTTTACCAGAAGACCCACGTCCGTTTACCGATCGCAGACGTCTTAGGGAGATATTGAATCAGTACCTGGACAATGCGTTGAAGTTTACCAGTAAGGGAACTATTACCTTGGGATATCATTTCCGTGACGGACGACTTCGCGTTTGGGTACAGGATACCGGAAAAGGCATTCCTGCCGAGCACTGTAGCAATCAACTCTTTGAAAGTTTCTTCAAGGTTGACGAATTTATCCCAGGAACAGGATTAGGTCTGAGTATCTGTCGCAGTCTGGCTCAAAGTCTGGATGGAACTGTCGGGGTTGAGTCCAAAGAAGGTGAAGGCTCGTGTTTTTGGGTGGAAATAGAGGTGGATGAGTAATGGCAGCTGAGATAGCGTTTGTTGGTAGGGCATTGCGCTATTCGCCCCGAAATGTAGATAACGACCATGCTATACTGGAAACGGTACGGCAAGAGCTGAAGAAGTTTGGCAACTGCCATGAAATAGTAAACGAAGACAAGATGGAGCAACTGCCCGATGCCGATATATACATAAGTATGGGACGTAGCAAGCATAGCCAGGAGCTATTGACAGTCAAAGAAGCAGCTGGTTGTATAGTTGTGAATAGTCCCATGAGCGTTCAGCTTTGCAACAGCCGCAAGCGACAGATGCAACTGTTAGAGGCTGCCGGTTTAGAGGTGCCTCCACTCGTCGGACAAGAAGGCTATTGGGTGAAGCGTGGCACAGGTTGTCGCGAGACCGATGCCGATGTGCAGTTTGTGCCGGATAAGCAGGCGGCAGAACTGTGTCGTGAAGCGATGCAGCAACGCGGTATTGATGAAGTCGATATACGGGCACACATCAGTGGAAGCTGGCTTAAGTTTTATGGAGTAGGAAACTCCTTCTTCCAATGTTATAGGGCAGCAGACGGCATGAGCCCGGTGACAGGAAGAGTTTCAGAACTTCATGGTATAGCGAAAAACGCAGCTCAGATAGTAGGACTGGATGTTTACGGCGGCGATTTCATTGTCAGTGATGACAGTCATCGAATATACATAGTCGATTTGAATGATTGGCCAAGTTTTTCAGCGTGTCGGGAGAAAGCGGCAAAGGCCATAGCTAACTTGGTGGTTAAAAGAATGGAGAACGGACAGTGAATAGCGTATTAACAAAACTTGGCATCAAAGGATTGCTCTTTGACTATGGCGGCACGTTAGATACGGGCGGAGACCATTGGGGCATTGTGCTATGGAAAGCATGGCAAGAGGCTGGTGTTCCTGTCGGTGAGGCTTCGTTCCGCGAGGCTTATGTCTATGCAGAACGAACGTTAGGGCAACAGTCCATAATCCGTTCAGACTTTAGCTTCTCTCAAACCTTGGAAGCAAAGCTGCAATTGGAGTTGGACTACGTCGGGCAACAGTCGTTTTTAAAGAACGTACTTGACATCGTCTGCTCCGTGGCACAAAGTCATACAGCCCGTAGTAGAGAAGTGTTGCGAAAATTGGCCAACGAACTGCCGCTGGTGTTGGTGAGCAACTTCTATGGCAATCTGCACGTCGTCTTGCAGGAGTTCGGATTGGAAAGCGTGTTCCGGCAGGTGATAGAATCTGCCGTTGTAGGTATAAGGAAGCCAGATTCTAAAATGTTTCTGATGGGCGCAGATGCCTTAGGACTGGCTCCAGAAGAAGTAGCTGTTGTAGGCGACAGTTTTGACAACGACATCATACCCGCAAAGAAGGCAGGGTGTAGAACAATATGGATGAAGGGTGCTCAATGGACGGATAAACAGGTTGATGAGCATATGCCCGACTTGGTAGTATCAAAAATAGAAGAATTATTGTGAAACAGAATAACAGACTTCTTGTATTATTGCTATTGCTGGCATTCGTGTTGCCAACAGCTGCACAGCGTGTTATTCATGGTCATGTGGTTGATGAGGCAAACGGCGAAAGTATCGTGATGGCTTCCGTTCGGTATAAAAACCAAAACGTAGGTGCCATGACCGATGCCTTCGGCCGCTTTACTATTCGCAGAATAAAGGGTGGGAAGTTGACGATTAGCGTGCTAGGCTATAAGACCCGTACTGTGGAGGTCAGCGATGAGACCGATAAGCTGTTTATCTCCATGAAACAAGATGTTAAGTCGCTGAGTGAGTTTACAGTCAAAAAGAAACGGACACGCTATAGCAGGAAGAATAATCCTGCGGTAGAGCTGATGAAGAAAGTCATCGAGCATAAGAAAAAGACAGATCTGAAACAGCGTGATTTCTATCAGTATAAGAAATACCAGAAGTTGACGCTGGCGCTTAATGACATGAATCCTGAATTGCTGAAGAATCCTAAGTTTACAAAGCACCCGTGGCTTGTCAATCAGATAGAGTTAAACAAGCAGACAGGAAAGCTGATACTTCCTGTAAGCGTTGATGAAACGGTGTTACAGAAAATATATCGCCGTTCACCTCATGACGAGAAGTTAATTATCACGGGTGAGAAGTCAATGGGTATCAATGATTTCTTTCAGACAGGTGACATCTTGAATACCGTGTCAAAGGATGTCTTTACTGATGTCAATATCTATGATGACCAAATACGCATCTTGCAACATCCCTTCACCTCACCAATCGGTTCTGGGGCCATCTCGTTTTACCGCTATTATATAGAAGACACACTGAAGATTGAGCGTGACAGTTGCATACATCTGCACTTCATGCCAAATAACCAGCAGGACTTCGGTTTTCGCGGCGATTTGTATGTCCTGAAAGATTCTACTTATCAGGTAAAACGTTGTGAACTGATACTCCCCAACCGCACGGATGTGAACTTTGTTGAAGACCTTAAACTGGTGCAGGAGTTCACACAGTTGCCAACAGGCGAGTGGGTGCTGTCGGTTGATGATATGATAGTGCAGTTAGTACTCTTCGACTTTCTGCAGAAAGGTGTAGCCATCCGTACTACACGTTTGTCAGACTATTCTTTCGATGCGATACCCGCTCAGAAGTTTAAGGGACGAGAAAAGACAACTATTGACCCCGATGCCCGCATGCAGGATGATGACTTCTGGAAGCAGAACCGTAAGGCGGAGCTTACGAAGAGTGAAGAGTCAATGGGCACTTTCCTTGATGGCATACGGCATACCAAGGGGTTCGGATGGGCGCTGGCAGGCTTGAAGGTACTGACCGAGAACTTCATAGAGACCGGTGAGAAGAGTAAGGTGGATATAGGTCCTATCTTGTCAACAGTCAGTAACAACTTCATAGACGGATTGCGTCTTCGGATAGGTGCACAGACTACGGCGAACCTCAATCCGCACCTGTTCTGGAAAGGATGGGTAGGGCGTGGCATGCGGAGCAAGAAGACCTATTATAGTACGCTGCTGACGTGGTCGTTGAATAAAAAGCGATATCTGCCCGACGAGTATCCCAAGCGAAATATTTCTTTTCTGTCTACCTATGACGTAATGTCACCATCAGACAAGTTTCTGACTACTGACAAGGATAATGTCTTCACTTCATTTCGTTGGACAAAGGTAGACAAAATGATGTTCTATAATCGCCAAAAACTGACATTTGAGCGCGAAGAGGTCTGGGGAATGCGCTATTTATTCAGTCTGAAGACAGAAGAAAATCAGGCTGCTGGTAATATGATGTTCATTCCAATAAACACAATCCAAACTCCGCCCGTGTCGCAGAAGATTCGCACTACAGAACTGCGTGCCGAGCTTGAATATAGCCCGGGTGCACTGTATGTCAACTCGAAAACCCGACGGATGAAGGTCAATCGCGAGGCTCCCATTCTTACGCTGAGTCATACGATGGGTATCAAGGGACTGCTTGGCGGCGACTATCATTATCACTATACGGAAGCGAGTATCTTCAAACGCTTCTGGCTGAACAGCTGGGGGCGCATAGACCTTTATACACGAGCTGGTATGCAGTGGAATCAGGTACCATTCATTATGCTTTGTACTCCTGCTACCAACTTTTCATACTTTAGTCAGAAGCACACCTTCCAACTCATTACCAATATGGAGTTCTTAACCGACCGTTTTGTCAGTGTAGATTTCAACTGGGACATGCAGGGAAAAATCTTCAATCGCATACCACTACTCAAAAAGTTAAGATGGCGTGAATACATCGGTGGTAAGGTGTTGTGGGGGGCATTGTCTGATAAGAATAACCCTTGGCTGGAGCAGAATAGAGGCAATGATGTCCTGATACAGTTTCCAGAGAATACACGCGTTATTAATTCCAAGGTGCCTTATTGGGAAATATCGTTGGGCATTCGTAGTATTTTGCGTTTCTTCCAAGTTGAGTATGTACGTCGTATGAATTATAACGATAACCGGTTTGGTCCAAAGAATAGTGTCCGTTTTGGTTTTACGATGATGTTCTAAAAATGAGAAGTCTATGAAGTATGCTATTATCGCTGCGGGGGAGGGAAGCCGTTTGGCCGCAGAAGGAATTACCGCTCCAAAACCATTAGTCCAGGTCAATGGAGAGTGTCTTATAGACAGACTCATACGCATCTTTATGACGAACGATGCCGAAGAGATAGTCTGCATATGTAACGACCAGACAGCCCAAGTGGCAGCCCATCTGTACCGAATACAGCGCGACGGTTTGAAAGGTCAGCCTGTTCCCTTGCGTTTCATCGTAAAGTCTACACCATCATCCATGCATAGCTTCTTCGAAATTAGCCAGTACTTACAGGAAGGTCCTTTCGTATTGACAACAGTAGATACCATCTTTCGCGAGGATGATTTTACCAACTACATGACTGCATTCCGTCAGTGTCAGAAAGCATCACTGATGGGTGTAACAAGTTTTGTTGATGACGAAAAGCCGCTGTATGTGACTACCGATAAGCAGATGAATGTAACGGCTTTTCTTGACACAAAGCCTGAAATACCAGCTTATGTTTCAGCTGGCATCTATGGGCTACAACCTTCTGCAGTCTTTACGGTAGCCAACTGCATAGCTCGTTCTGAGCAGCGTATGCGTAATTTCCAGCGGGCATTACTGATGGAAGGCAAACCTGTGAAAGCCTGGTTGTTTGATAAAGTGTTGGATGTTGATCACGCCTCGGATATTCAAAAAGCCGAAGCGTTTCTGAACGGGCTGTAGCCGCTGGTTTGAAATAAAAAAACGCAAAATGTCTCACGACATTCTGCGTCTGTTTTCTAACTAACTTATTATCAACTATTCATTACTCATTCTATTTTCGCTGCAAAGATACACAGAATTTTCGCAAATTGTAACACTTAACCCTAAAAAACTTACGTAAACGTTTGCAGAATCACATAAAATATGTATCTTTGCACGAAAATAGTAACCAATGACTATGAATAGCAAGAAACAACATCGCACGTCGTTGAAGGATTTGGCTCAAGAGCTTGGCGTAAGCATTGCAACAGTCAGTCGCGCCTTACGCAACTCCCCGGAAATAGGAAAGGATATGCAGAAGCGTGTCAAGGAATTGGCCCAAAAGCTTAATTATCGCCCGAATCCTTTTGCGCAGAGTCTCCGTAAAGAAGCTCCGAAAGTAATTGGTGTTGTGGTGCCAAATTTGGTTACCCATTATTATGCTGCCGTGCTGGATGGCATTGAAGATGAGGCTCGCCGTAAAGGGTATAGTGTGATAAGTGCAAACAGCCATGAGCGTTTCGAAGATGAGTCTCAAGCAATAGACAATTTCATTAGCATGCATGTCGAGGGCATTATTGCCTGTTTGGCTCAAAGCACAACAGACTATAGCCATTTTGAACAATTAGCATCAATGGGGATTCCTGTGGTGTTCTTTGGCCGTACGTGCATGAGCGATCGCTTCTCAAGTGTAACGGCAAACGGTGATGAAGCGGCTATGCAAGCGACACAACATTTGATTGATACAGGCAGCCGCCGTATCGCTTTTCTTGGAGGTCCAAACCATCTTGACATGGTACGCCGTCGCAAGCATGGCTATCTGGAGGCGTTGCGAACGAATCATCTGCCCATTGACCGTGATTTGGTCATTTGTGACAAGATTGACTTTAAAATTGCTCAGCAGCAAACGGAGTCATTGTTACAGCGGAAAGACCGCCCTGATGCTTTCGTGGCCTTTAACGATATTATTGCTTTTGGAGCCTTCAGCGCTATTAAGCAAATGGGATACCGAATACCCGAAGATGTTGCACTGATTGGCTTCACTGATGATGTACATGCCGCCTATGTCACGCCACGTATGTCGGCTATTGCTGACCAGTCGCATCTGATGGGTGTTACGGCTTGTCAACTTCTGCTTCGGAACATCAGTGGTGATACGAAGGTGTATAAGGAAATAGTGCCACAGCAGTTGATTATACGCGAGACATCAGCCAAGAAGTAACGCCTCCATACACATTCTTCTATTTGACTTTAATGCACATCTTGGTTAAGTCGTCGCTTGGTGCGGCCTCGCCTACGAACTGCTTTACGGCTTGGTGTACGGTCTCGGAAATCTGCTGAGCCGTACCATCAACCTGTTGGAGCAACTGTTGTAGTTGGTCGTCACCAAACTGATCCTGGTGAATGTTCTCTGCTTCGTTCAGTCCGTCGGTATAGATAAATAGAGTCTTGCCACGTATGTCACTGACTTCCTCGCCGACATATTCCAGTTCCTCCCATAGTCCGATGGGGGCATTGGGCTCCATTTCCATGAATTCTCCGTCTATCAAGGGTGGGTTGTGTCCTGCGTTGCAGAAGTCCATGTGTCCGGTTTCCAGGTCTATAAGTCCTATGAACATGGTGACAAACATACCTTGTTCATTGTTCTCTGTCATGGCTCTGTTCAGTCGAGTAGCAATGACGTTAGGCATCAGATTGCCTTCTGCAAGTGTGCTGAACATGCGGATTACTTCAGCCATGAATAGTGCTGCGGGAACTCCCTTTCCGCTGACATCACCCACACAGAAATAGAGCTTGTTATCCAACAGTTCATAGTTGTATAAGTCACCACCAACTTCCTTGGCAGGTGTCATCATGGCATACATATCCAGATTCGGGATGGATGGGAAACTCTGTGGTACCATACTCATCTGTATGTTACGGGCAATGCGCAACTCACTCTCTATGCGCTCACGGGCTGCTGTGGCTTCTTCTAACTGGTCGTAGGCGGTACGTAATTGCTGGTTAACCTGCTCCAGATGCTTCATCTGTTTTTGCCGGCGATAGAAGAAAAATGCAAGTCCCAGCAAGATGATGCCAAGAACGGTATAGGCAGCATGACGCGTTATGCGACGGGCCCGCTCCGATTGCTTTACGGCATCGATATGCGACTGGTACTCTTTCAGCTTGGCAGCCTGTTCGCTGCGTTCCAGTGAGTCGTTTTGTAACTTGATAGCAGCATTGGCAATTTCTATGTCTGCATTTTTAAGAGCCAGTTCTTTCTTCTCTGCCTCCAGTGCCTTATGGCGCAACTCGTCACTGAGGTGTGCAAGCTTCAGTTGCTGGTTTGCCAGCATCAGGTTCTTGGCTTCCGCCTCAGCTTGTGCCAATTCCAGTTCTTGGCCGAACTCGCTGATTTGTGCTCGAGTCTCAGCATTGTAGATCGAGTCGCCCTGCTTCTTATAGATCCTGTACCAGTGCAATGCCTTCTTGTAGTCACCCTTGTATTCATAAATGGTTGATAGATGCTGGGATTTAGATAGCTTTGTTTCTTTCATAGCCAATTCTAAAGCTTTGTCGTACTGCTTCCGGTTGTAAGCTTTGTACAACTCAACGAGTTCTCCAAAGGAACCTCCCTGCTTGTATTTTTCTATGAGGGCTTTACGCTTTGCGTAGTTGTCTTCAAATCCAAGACTATCTTTGAGATTGTAACTGACCAAACATTTGTAGGTCCATGCGGTTATTTGATGAACAGGTATGACAGCAGGTTCTTTCAAAGCATCTTCGGCATACTCCCATACTTTGTCATAGTGATGGTAATTATTTTCAATCTTACACAATCCAAGATAGGCTGCTGCCGCGCTTAAGTCTGGGAAATACTTGTGGTGCAGTTCAATAGCCTCCATAAAACTCTTTTTAGCCAGTTCCTCGTTTTTGGCTGAACTGCGTATGGTTCCCAGCATATAGGTGGCCGTGTACATGCCGAACTTGCTGTCCTCCTTTGATGCATACTGATACACCTCCATTGCCCTTTTGAGTCCTCGCTTCTGGTTGATGCGTAGGAAAGTGTACATGGCTTGGTTGCCCCATGCTTTGTAAAAAGTTCTTTCGTCGCCTGCTTGAAGGGAAACTTTTTTCAGTTGTTCAGTTATGCGCATGAAATTGGCTGTGTCGCGGGTGGGGTAGAGCCGGTACATCTCTTTCGTCAATTTGGCAATGCTGTCGGTGGTTACAGGTCGTTTAACATTTGCAGCATCCTTGGCTTTTGACTTTTGCTGTGCCATGGCACAGTGTCCTCCAGCTGTTAGTAGGAGAAGCGTGAAAAGGAAGAATGCAGCGTAACGTTTCATTGCTTGGTGACGTTTGTTATTTTTATGAGATGATTTCGCAAGCCCTTGCCAAGGCTAAGTCAATGTGATTGCAGATGTTCTTTTCGCCTAATAAATTATCGAAATGATTTCGTTTCAGCACCTCTTCCACTTTGGGATTGACACCTGACAGCACCACGGTGATGCCTTCCTTCTGACTCATGCGGCACATGTTCTCCAAGTTGTGCATACCTGTAGAGTCGATAAAGGGTACCTTACGCATTCGTATGATGCGCACCTTGGGCTTTTTTCCGTACCGTGCCATGATGTCTTCGAAACGGTTGCCGGCTCCAAAGAAATAGGGACCATTGATTTCGTAGACTTCAACATCGTTGGGAATTGTCAAATGTTCTAGGTTGCCAGCTTGCATATCAGCATCTTCATTGAGATCAATCTCGTTGAGAATGGCATGTACATCGGTGGTCTCAGCCATGCGGCGCATAAATAGCAGACAGGCACAAATCAGTCCGAACTCAATAGCTACCGTAAGGTCGAAGATGATGGTTAGGAAGAATGTCAAAAGCAATACGGAGACATCGCTCTTGGGATTGTTTTTCACCATTGCCAAAAACGAGCGCCAGCCACTCATGCCGTAAGCCACAACAACCAATACACCAGCCAGGCATGCCATAGGAATGTATTGTGCCAGCGGCATGAGGAAGAGGAAGATAACCAGCAGTACTACAGCATGAATAATGCCAGCCACTGGTGTGCGCCCTCCGTTATTGATGTTGGTCATGGTTCGGGCAATGGCACCTGTAGCAGGAATGCCGCCGAAAATGGGAGATGCAATGTTGGCAATTCCTTGACCGATGAGTTCTGTATTCGAGTTATGGTGGTCGCCAATGACACCATCGGCTACCGTTGCTGACAGCAGACTCTCGATAGCTCCTAACACCGCAATGGTAACAGCAGGACCTACCAGTCCTTTGATGATTTCCCATGAGAGTTCTGGCACGGCAGCACCAGGTAGTGCGGAACTGATGCTGAATCGGTCGCCGATGGTCTCAATGGTGTTAATGCCCGCATACTGCTTTAGCAATAGGGCGAAGATGGTCATCATGATAATGGCAACCAAGGAACCTGGCAACGACTTCAGGGGCGAGAGGTGTAGTCGGCGTACCATCATAGGCCACGATGCGATAATGGCAACACTGGCAATACCAACAACGGAACTCCAAACTTCAATGTTACCCAGATTGCTGAGGTAGGCTCCCCATTTCTCTATGAAGTCACTGGGCACCGTCTCCATTGTCATGCCCAGCAGGTCTTTGACTTGCGTGGTAAAGATGGTAACAGCAATACCACTGGTAAAACCTACAACAATGGGGTAGGGTATGTATTTGATGATGGTTCCTAAGCGCAACACTCCCAGCAAGATCAGAAATACCCCAGCCATCAGTGTCGCCACCGTAAGGCCCTGCATGCCATACTGCTGGATTATGCCGTAGACAATGATGATAAAGGCTCCCGTAGGACCACCAATCTGTACCTTGCTGCCACCAAAGAATGAAATCATCAGACCTGCAACGATGGCTGTAATGATACCTTTTTCGGGACTGACGCCGCTGGCAATGCCAAAAGCGATGGCCAAAGGCAGTGCCACGATGCCCACGATGACACCTGCCATCAAGTCGGCTGTGAATGTCTTGCGGTCATAGTTCTTTATGGCCGTGAAGAACTTAGGCTTGAAATCGAGTGTTTTTTCCATTTACTTGATGATGACTTTGCGCCCGTTTTGAATATAGAGACCTTTCGTGGGTTGTGCCACTTCAATACCTTGAAGGTTGTAGTATTTTTGCTGATTCGTGTGTTTGATGTTCATAACCTCGGCAATGCCTGTTGTGGTACTGTAAAGCGTTCCCTCTATCGAAAGATTGCAGAAGCCAATCTGCTTGTTGGCAGCGATACCATAGACATACAGGCGCACTCCAAAGGTACCAGTTGTTGCCTTGGCATTGCTGAGGCTCTTGGTCAGTGCGGTATAGTATGGATTGTGACTGGTGCCGTTGCTCTCATCGGCACTGCGCTCAGGAGTCTGTCCACTCAGTAATACGGTGGTGCTGCCGTCACCGTTTACCCACTTCATGTCCACATAACCTCCATTGGTGCCATAGCGGCTGGCATTGACAGAGACCTTGGTAGGTGCAAACTCGTAGCCATCCTTCAGTGTTACCAGCAAGTTTACCGCATTGTCTTCGGTTGCGGCTGCGGCTTGCTCAGTAGGCTGGAACCCAGTCTGTGTCTGACCTGCACTGTTGTCCTTTTGGAGAGTGGTCAGTTTGCTGCCTATTGTAATGCTGGCACCAGAGAAGTAGTCGGTCAATGCTGCGCTGTAGGTGGGAGTCTCAGATTTGACCTCCGTGCCTGATGCCAGTGCCCACTGGATGTCGCCCTTAGCAATCTCCTGGTGCTGCACGCCTTCGCCTTGCAAATCTTCGGGGTTGTAAAACAGCGTCTCGTTCGAGGCGTCGCTAACATCAATGGTTGTTGCAGCTTCGGGCAGGTAGTAGCCCAAGTGTGGCGGCTGGTTGTAGCTGGACTGCTGCCAGGCTATTCCCATGCGGTAGATGTGGTCGGTCAGCAGACACGGTACTTTGTAGTTGGTGGGTATGGATGACGAGTAGATGTACAGTGCGTTGTCATCATGCAAGATGACTTCTTCGCGCCAGTCGCCGAAGAGGTCGCACGACAGGTTTGGTGTCCGTTTAGTAGTGTTACACGAAGCCTTGTCGAAACTGGCAACGGTGACAAAGTCACTGCCTCCCCAATTATAAATTATGTATGGCTCGCCTTCGTATCCGCCGTTGCTCAGGCAGTCCTGCAGCGTTCCGTCCCAGTAGATGCGGAAGTTGCGGTAGCGGTCGCTGTTGCCCTTGGTGGTCACAATCTCGCCGGTCGCGGCAGAACGGAACTGTCCGTCGTTCTGCGAGTTGAACTCGTATCCGCTGTTACTGGCAATGATGTCAGCTGCCATGCCTCGACCGTTGTCTCCACTGCCCTCGGCGCTCCAGATGACCTCACCGGTCTTTGCATCGTGCAAATCCCAGCCATACTTACTCACCACGGTGCTCCCATCTTTCAGCTCCTCCTCGTGGACATGGAACACCTGCAAGCCGTCCCGATTAGGAATCATCTTACCCACATGAATGGCATCGCCGTGACCGAACCCTACGGCATACATCAACTGACCGTCATCATCAATGGCTGCCGAACCGAAGGTAATCTCATCCTTACCGTCACCATCGTAGTCACCGACACAGATGTTGTGGTTTCCATTGCCATAAGCGGTATAGTGGGGACCTTTGCCGCAAGTGTTGCTCGAGTAAGTTTTCTCGGTCTTCGTCCAGTTGGCATCGTAGTGTTCTACTTTAGTATTGCTCACAGAAGCGTGTAGCCAACGGTGTACCAACTTTCCGCCTTTGTAGTCAACAGCCCAGAAGTATGCCATGGTATAGTAGCCGCGATTGAAGATTGCTGTGGGATGCAAGCCGTCCAGATAGGCTACGCATGCATTAAAGCGGTCACAACGGCCGCCGTAGCTGTCGCCCCAGTTGCTGGAGTGGGCAGGATTGGAATTTTTGGCATTCACGCCAAAGGCGCGGTCGGGATTATACCAGATGGTATGTACGGCAGCACCTGTTTCTCCATTGAAGACGGTCAGGAACTCCGGTCCTGTAAGCACGTAGCCGTTACTGTTGCGGTAGCTCTGGCTATTGTCGCAGCCCTTAATAGCATCGTCCTCGCCCACTGTGGTGACGAAATTGCCCTTGCCGTCCTTCGACCAGGGAGCCGTCTTGCAAATCATCTCTGCCTTGCCGTCACCGTCAAAGTCGTAGACTAGAAATTGGGTGTAGTGTGCTCCAGCACGGATGTTAGGTCCTAGGTTAACGCTCCACAGGCGGTTGCCATTCATCTTATAGCAGTCAATGATGACGTTGGAAGTTTTCCCATTCTTTGAATTGTCCTGCGAGTCGGCAGGGTCCCACTTTACGAAAAGCTCCATTACGCCGTCACCATCAGCATCGCCTATCGAGATGTCGTTCGGCGTGTAGCTGTTCGAGTTGTTGTTTACGCTGGCATCGGGTGTTGTGAGCTGAATCTTCATGGCTTCAGCATAGGGATTGACCACAGGAGTGGTCTCTATGACTTCACCCTGAGCGTTGAGCACCTCCAGCTTATATTGGTCTGTTAATGCACTTTCTATGGGCAGGGTGTGGCTGGTACGCTTGGTCTCCACCATTTTCTTTCCGTTGCGATACAGACGGTATGTAAGGTTTTGCTCTCCGTCAAAATACCGCCATGATACAAAGGTCGTGTTGTCCTGCGTATTAAAAGCCACCAATGCGCGCCCCAGCGTCTCTTGTTGGCGTTCACTACTGTAGTTTGGTTGAGCCTGTAGACCCAAAGCCATCAGGCATAGACATGCAGTCGTTGTTATTTTATTCATAAGAAAAAGTTTTGTTTTATTTGTGCAAAGGTACAAAAAAAAGATATGACAACAAAATTTCAACCTGCCTATTTTCTATAATAAGGTGAGTTTTTTATTTTTACCTTGCTTTATAACAGTTTTTGCTCCTGCTATTATCTCCTGCAAAATTACAAAAAAAGGGAAACCACCAGCATCGGAGGCTTCCCCTTGTCTTGGACAAAAACAGTCTGTTACTTTGTCTTCAGCAGGTCGCGAATCTCAGCAAGCAGTTCTTCCTGGGTGGGTCCAGCAGGTGCAGCAGGCTCTGCGGGTTCTTCCTTCTTACGGTTCAGCTTATTGATGCCCTTGAGCATGAGGAAGATACAGAAAGCTACAATGAGGAAGTCGACAGTGTTCTGGATGAAGTTACCGTATTTCAGAACGGCAGCTCCCTCGCCCTCGCCAATCTGGAATGCAAGGCTACTGAAATCGATATTGCCAGTAATCATGCCAATGCAAGGCATCAAGATGTCGTCAACCAAACTCGAAACGATTTTACCAAAAGCACCACCGATGATAACACCGACAGCCATGTCCATTACGTTGCCTTTCATGGCAAACTCTTTGAATTCACTGATAAATCCCATAATAGTTTAATTTTTTAATGTTTAATATTCAGAAATTTAATTCTTATTTTCTAAATTGTCAACTTCGTCTTGCAATTTTGACGTGTTGTCCTTGACTTATGATAATTTTTAGCTTCTTCTTAGTGATTTTCAATTTTATTAAGATTGTAATCTGATGCAAAATTAGATATTTTTTTGTAATTTTGCACACGAAAACGGGAAAAATTGACTTTTAACCCCTTTTTTAGGTAAAAAAATTGATATTTTATAAACCCTTTAAATAAAAATAGGTAGAAAATGACAAAAGTTGCAATTAACGGCTTTGGCCGTATTGGTCGCCTCGCATTCCGTCAGATGTTCGAGGCTGAAGGTTATGAGGTAGTAGCTATCAACGACTTGACCAGTCCTAAGATGCTGGCTCATTTGTTGAAGTATGACACTGCTCAGGGTGGTTTCGCTGGCAAGTTCGGTGAGAACAAGCACACCGTTGAGGCTGGTGAAGACTACATTGTTGTTGATGGTAAGAAAATCACCATCTATGCTATTCCTAACGCTGCTGAGCTGCCTTGGGGCAAACTTGACGTAGACGTCGTTCTGGAGTGCACTGGTTTCTATACTTCTAAGGAGAAGGCTTCTGCACACATTCAGGCAGGTGCCAAGAAGGTAGTGATCTCTGCTCCTGCTGGCAATGATCTGCCTACAATCGTTTACAATGTTAACCACAAGACGCTGACTCCTGCTGACACTGTTATCTCAGCTGCTTCTTGTACAACCAACTGTCTGGCTCCTATGACGAAGGCTTTGAATGACTTTGCTGCTATTCAGAGCGGTATCATGACCACAGTTCACGCATATACTGGTGACCAGATGATTCTGGACGGTCCTCAGCGTAAGGGTGATGTTCAGCGTGCTCGTGCTGGTGCTCAGAACATCGTTCCTAACTCAACTGGTGCTGCTAAGGCTATCGGTCTTGTTATTCCCGAGCTCAACGGTAAGCTGATAGGTGCTGCTCAGCGCGTTCCGACTCCTACAGGTTCTACCACCATTCTGCACGCAGTTGTTAAGGGTGAGGTAACTGTTGAGGGTATTAACGCTGCCATGAAGGCTGCTGCCAACGAGAGCTTCGGTTATACTGAGGAGAAACTTGTTTCTAGCGACATTATCGGTATGAAGTTCGGTTCACTGTTCGATGCTAACCAGACAATGGTTTCAAAGATTGGTGACGGCAATTCTCTGGTACAGGTAGTTGCTTGGTATGACAATGAGAACTCTTACACTTCTCAGATGGTTCGCACCATTAAGTACCTTGCTGAACTGAAATAATTTCAGCCAGTCTGATTACATAAATTGCAGGGAGACGCATGTTTCCCTGCTTTTTTATCCATATGGATTGTCTGCTTGCTTCTTTTGCGACAAATTGGAGAAAAAATAGGAATTACCAATACTTTCAGAAGAAAAAGTTGTACCTTTGCACCTGAAAATCGAGAAGGCACAAATATTTAGCGCATTAACCATGTACATCTATATTGTCATCACACTTCTTGCCGTCATTCTATCTGCGACCATTGGCTATCTGGTCGGCATGCGTGGAAAGAACAGCTATGTCGCCTTGCAAAAGGAGAATTACGAACAGCGTCTGTCGGCTCAGAAACAAAGTTCAGAGCAGCTCATAGCCGAATTGAAGAATTCGTATGAGAAACAGATACAACAAGCCAAGGAGACACATGAAAACCAGATCGCGGCACTGAAGAAGATGAATGAGGAACAGGTAAAAAACCAACTGGACCTCATCAGGGAGCAGATGCAGACAACCTCAGAGAAAGTGCTTAAGATGCGGCAGGAAGAGCTCGGAGAGAAGAACAAAGAGCAAGTGTCTAAGATTATAGACCCGCTGCAGAAAAGTCTTAAAGACATGCAGGAAGCACTCGATAAAACGAAAGAGCAACAGACTGAGGCTCTGACACGACTCGACGAAACCATCAAAATCAATATGCAGAAGAGTGCTGCTATTGGTGAGACAGCTGACAGACTGACGCGTGCACTAACAGGTGAGGTTAAGGTACAGGGTAACTTTGGCGAATTGAAGCTGAAACAACTGCTGGAAGACTTGGAGCTGCATGAAGGAGAACAGTTCGATACACAGGAGACACTTCGTGATAAAGGGGGCAGAGGTGCTAAGGGAGATGACGGCAAAGGTCTGATACCTGACTTTATATTACATTTCCCCAATAACCGTCATGTTGTTGTGGATTCAAAGATGTCGTTAACAGACTATGAGCGCTATATGAATGCCGAGGACGGCAGTCCAGAGAAGAGCTTGTATCTTAAGGCACATATTGACAGCGTGCGCGCTCAGGTTAAACGATTGGCTCGCAAGGAGTACACCAAGTATCTGCCCGAAGGCTACAACCGCCTGAATTTTGCTATTATGTACGTACCTATCGAGGGAGCCCTGAATCTGGCATTGCTTAACGACACCGCATTGTGGCGCGAAGCCTACGATGAGGGTGTGATGATACTCGGTCCGCAAACTATGTATATGAATTTGCGCGTTTTGGAGATGATGTGGACACAAGTGCGTCAATTGAAAAACCAACAGGCCATGATGGATGCTGCTAACACCGTGATAGAACGCGTGCAGGATTTCGGCATGCGCTTTTCGGAGGTTGAATCGAGCATGAATGACACGATAAAGAAAATGACAAAACTGAAGATAACAACAGCAGAGAGCGGACCAAGCATTATTACTGCTGCCAAGAATCTGCTAAAGGCTGGAGCTAAAGAAAACAAGAAAAAGAAAACACTGACAGAAATGGATGACTCGATGTTTCTCGAGGACAATCAATTAGAATAATTTAATAGTAAACAGGGGTACTTGCGAAGCCAAAGAGTTTGGTGAACCCCCTTTAACAAAACAAGAATTATGGAACAACAAGAAAAAACAAAGGTGAGTGTGCTGTTTATGCTTTTCGGCACATTGTTTTGCGTCTGTCTGATAACGGCAAACGTATTGGAAACAAAGCAATTATCGTTTGGTTTTGTTAACCTGACAGCAGGTGTAATTGTTTTCCCCGTCTCTTATATTCTCAATGACGTAGTCTGCGAGGTTTGGGGTTATCAGCGTACCCGCATGCTCATATGGATGGGATTTGCGATGAATTTCTTTTTTGTCGTTATGGGCGCAATAGCAGACTGGATACCAGGAGCACCCTACTGGCATGGTGATGAAGGATTCCACCAAATCTTTGGACTGGCACCGCGCATAGCAATGGCCTCATTCATTGCCTTCATAGCAGGCTCGTTTGTCAATGCCTTCGTGATGTCAAAGATGAAAATTTCGTCTGAAGGTATGCATTTCTCATCACGTGCCATTCTCAGTACAGTCTTTGGCGAGAGTGTCGATTCTATTATCTTCTTCCCACTGGCTCTTGGTGAAGTCGTTCCTTGGGAAGAAATGCCTTCGCTGATGATTTCACAGGTGGCGCTGAAGACCCTTTACGAGATTGTTGCACTTCCCATTACAATCCGCGTAGTGAAGTTCACGAAAAAGCATGACCATGAAGATGTCTATGATAACGACATCAATTACAACATCTTTAATATTTTAAAGATATAGTTTTTGAGGAACCGTAAAAATGTAATAATGAATATGAATAGAGAACAAGACCATTTGCATCAACTGGGACAGAAGACGGAGTATAAGATGGACTATGCTCCTGAAGTGCTCGAGACATTTGAAAACCGTCATAAGGATAATGACTACTGGGTGCAATTTAACTGTCCAGAGTTTACCTCGCTGTGTCCCATCACGGGACAGCCTGACTTTGCTGAAATCAAGATAGCGTATATACCAGCAGAGAGGATGGTGGAGTCAAAGAGTTTGAAGCTTTACCTTTTCTCATTTCGTAATCATGGAGACTTTCATGAAGACTGCGTCAACACCATCATGAAGGACTTGGTAAGGCTGATGCAACCTAAATATATCGAGGTGGTGGGACTGTTTACCCCGCGCGGTGGCATCAGCATCTATCCCTTTGCCAACTACGGTAAGCCAGGAACGAAATATGAAAAACTGGCGGAAGAGCGACTGCTACACCGCCAGATAGTAGGATAAAAGAAAATAAGGAGTTCACGACGAACTCCTTATTCTTTACTTATCAGTCACCCAGATTGAACTTGTAACCCAACGTGAACTGCCAGACGCTATTCTTACTGGCTTCGGCATCGTCTTTCATAATCTTGGTGAGTCCAAGATTGTAACGGGCCTCCAACTGAACATTATACAGTTCGTAGCTGATGGCCAAAGGAATAGAGCAGTCTACCTTGTTGAAACCCTTGGACCACTCAGACTCAACATAGTTGTAGCCGTTAAGCACAACAGTTCGTCCATTATAAAGGTGGCGTATGACAGTCGCACGGACACGCTCATATTCTTTATCGTAGTTCACTCCGTCAATTTTCATGCTCTTATGCGTGACGAAACCAACCTGAATACCGGCTTTAAGTGCCAGTCCTGCCTTTTCAAAGGGATAGTAGTTTACCATCACAGGAACATTGATGTAGTCCAATGACACACGAAACAGGTCATCTTGCGTCTTGGCACCCTGACGCGCATAAGAAAGTCCAAACGACACGCCCAAATTATCGTTGGCAGCATATAGGAAGTCAGCACCAACGGTAAAGGTGGTGAGGGGACGTAGGGTGGCATCGTAAGTTCCTTCTGCCTTACTGGGGTCGTATAATTTACCCGTTAAGTCAGCAATGCTAATACCAGCCTTTGGAGTAACATACCAGTTGCCTTCTTCTATCTGGGCACTGGCAGAAAATGATACCATCATGGCGATGGCTAAAATCATTAGTTTTTTCATTGTTGTTATTTTTTATGATATGAGTCATTTAGTTCTGATTCCATCTTTTTGTAGTATGGCTGGGTTCCGGTAGGATAGCGCAGTACCAGTGAGTCGTCCATCAACAGTATGATGTCGGCCGTGTCAACCGAAGGTTTGTCACCCTCTTTGCTGAAACCGCTGATAGTATCAGCCTTTAGTACAAGCCTGCCGTTAAAAAGATGCCATTCGGTATAGCGTTTAACAGCAGGATACTCCACAGGGGACATATCATCGGTAGTCGTTTGGCGATATTGACCGCCGCGAACCTGGACGCTGTTGTCGCGTTTCAGTTTCAGGGAGTATTCACGGGGTGTCATCATTAACTTCCTGATAGAGTCGGGGATACGCTCCAGCATGCGGCGCTGCATTCGTTTGGGCATGTTTTCAGGAGTACGCATGGTCGGGCTAACCATATAACACCACATGCCTCTTAACGTCTCCATGTTGATGACTATTAACGCTTCATCCTTATCTTCGGGATTAGGAATGACAGCCAACTCGTCTCCAATATGGGGACGCCCGTAGATGCGGTGTTGCTGGTGAGCAGTGATGATGTCGAAGGTGTCGAGTCCGCCACCAGAATACGGAAGAAAAACGAGAACCGAATCTGTACATCCGTCGCAAGCCAGACCATAGAGTGCCGAGTCTCCAGGTATATTTTCCTGTGTAGTCAGCGGTTCGTAATCTTGCCCCTTGGCCTGTTTGGGTTGTTGTTTATGACCGCAGGCAGTCATAATGAGGATGACCAAAATGAGGTATAATGGCGCTTTCATTTCGTGTAGTTTTGCATATTGTGTGCAAAAGTACGAAGAAAAAATGAAAAAAACATATTCAGTAGCATTTTTTTTACTTTTCGTTTTTCTCTTTGCACTTATTTTATTACCTTTGCAAGAAGATTCAAGAAAAGACCTTATTACTATTGTATGAAAAAGAAAATCAAGTTCAGCCTCGTCTACCGCGATATGTGGCAGTCGTCAGGAAAGTTCCAACCGCGTAAAGATCAGTTAGAACGTATTGCCCCTGTAATTATTGATATGGGATGCTTTTCACGTGTAGAAACCAATGGCGGTGCCTTTGAGCAGGTAAACCTTATGGCCGGTGAGAATCCTAATCAGGCTGTTCGCGCATTTTGTAAGCCTTTCAATGAGGTTGGCATTCAGACCCACATGTTGGATCGCGGTCTCAATGCGTTGCGAATGTATCCTGTTCCCGATGATGTCCGCGAGTTGATGTACAAGGTAAAGAAAGCTCAGGGCGTGGACATTACACGTATTTTCTGCGGCCTGAACGACACGCGGAATATCATTCCATCCATCAAGTGGGCCAAGGCTGCAGGGATGATTCCTCAGGCTACGTTGTGTATCACCACAAGTCCTGTTCATACGGTTGATTACTATACAAAGATTGCCGATGAGGTGATTGCTGCCGGTGCCGAGGAGATCTGCTTAAAGGATATGGCAGGTATCGGACAGCCCGCCCTGTTGGGTGCGCTGACTAAGAGCATCAAGACAAAGCATCCTGACATTGTAATTCAGTATCACGGGCACTCAGGACCCGGTCTTTCGATGGCATCAATCCTGGAAGTGTGTAACAATGGCGCAGATATTATAGATACAGCCATTGAGCCACTTTCGTGGGGTAAGGTGCATCCTGATATCATTTCGGTGCAGTCGATGCTGAAGAACGAAGGCTTCGAAGTGGCAGATATCAATATGAATGCTTACATGCAGGCACGTAGTTTGACACAGGAGTTTATTGATGACTGGTTGGGTCTCTTTATCAATCCGTCGAATAAGCATATGTCGAGCCTTTTGTTGGGCTGCGGCCTGCCAGGAGGAATGATGGGTTCGATGATGGCCGACCTGGGCCCTATTCAAACCATGATCAACAAGCTGCGGGAGAAGAAAGGCGAGTCCACGCTGTCAATGGATGATATGCTGGTGAAGTTGTTCAACGAGGTAGAGTATGTGTGGCCGAAGGTGGGATATCCTCCATTGGTAACACCGTTCTCACAGTATACGAAGAACATCGCGTTGATGAACTTACTGACAATAGAACAGGGCAAGGGACGTTATGTCATGATGGATGATGCCATTTGGGGTATGATTCTTGGCAAGAGCGGAAAGGTTCCTGGAACCATTGATTCAGAATTCATTGAACTGGCAAAGAAACAAAAGCGTGAGTTTACCACAGCCGACCCGCATACACTTATCCCCAATGCCCTTGAAGGTTTCAAGAAAGAAATGGACGAGAACGGTTGGGACTACGGACAGGACAACGAAGAGCTTTTCGAGTTGGCGATGCATCCTGAGCAATACCGTCCGTTCAAGAGTGGTCAGGCTAAGAAGCAACTGCTGGCTGACATTCAGAAGGCGAAGGATGCCAAATTGGGCGGTTCGAAGATGAAACCGGAAGAACTGGCTGCCTTCAAACATGCCAAAGCTGACGCACTGACGGCTCCTATTGCCGGACAAGTATACTATGAGTTCTCGGGCGAGGGAGCTTGTGAGCCTTGTCTGGAACCATTTATCGGCAGGGAGTACAAAGAGGGTGACACCTTCTGCTATATCCAGGCTCCATGGGGTGAGATTGTCCCCATTCCGGCTTGTCTGGGTGGAAAACTCGTAGAAGTAAGCGCCAAGCAAGGTGCCAAGGTACGCCGTGGTGATAACCTGGGCTGGATAGAAAGAAGTGACAAATGACCCGTAATCAGTGGACTATCAAGCTATCATAGATAAGTATTACCCTGCGGATGACGCACTCCGCAGGGTTTTACTGACCCATAGCCGTCAAGTGGCCGACCGCTGCCTGCAGATTGTGAGAAAACACAAGGAATTGCCTGTTGACGTGCAGTTTCTGGAAGAAGCGGCAATGTTGCACGACATAGGAATCTTCCTTTGTGACGCACCATCCATTCACTGTCATGGCACAGAGCCTTATATCAAGCATGGACCTTTAGGGGCAGATATCCTGCGTAAAGAGGGCTTCCCCCGTCATGCCCGTGTGGCAGAGCGGCACACGGGAACTGGACTGCCTGGGTTTGAGCCAGAGACTTTAGAGGAACAGATTGTGTGTTATGCCGATAAGTTCTATTCCAAGTCCTCACCCGACCATGTGCGCACCGTCTTAGAGACAGCCCAGAGTTTGGAGAAGTTCGGGGCAGCTGGTGTGGAAAAGTTCCTGCAGTGGGCAAAAATCTTTGAATAATTCGTAAAATTGTCAATTATCAATTGCCAATTCTCAATTATTTTGTACCTTTGCAGCCGTGAGAAGAAAAACGCTCATATTTTTGCTCCTCTTCGTCATCGTGTTCGCAATGGCGGAGATGCCGCTTTTACGCTTTCCTTGGAATGGGGAAGTGCGTGACAGCGTTGCCGTCTCTGACAGCACCGTACCAATTGACAGCAGCGTGGCAGTAGGGGTAAAGGCTCCTGCTGATTCAGCTCACAAATCAGCTCTGCTGGACTCGCTAGCTCGCGACACCATCGGTATGGACTCTCTGCACAAGGCCATCTGGCTGCGCAATAGAGCCGTTGATGATTCTTTGGCAGCTGACTCGATAAACCGAAACAGGAAAAATGGTATTGATGCACCAGTCGTGTATTCGGCAGAAGACTCGCTGACATACGAGGCGGCATCGGGCATGGCTCATCTGTATGGAAAGTCACATGTGACATATCAAGATATGGACTTAGAGAGCGATCAGATTTACATGACGCTGGATTCAAGTCTTGTTCATGCAACGGGTTCACGAGATTCTACAGGGCAGAAATTTGGCACACCTGTTTTTAAAATGGGTGATGATACTTACGAGAATGATACCATCGCATTCAACTTTAAGACAAAGAAAGGTCTCATCAGCGATGTTTATACGCAACAGGAGGATGGTTATATGACAGCGCAGACTGCCAAGCGTATTCCTTCTGGCGAGATGTTCCTTCAACACGGTCGATATACGACTTGTGACCAGCCACATCCCGACTTCTATTTTGCCATGTCACGTGCCAAAGTCCGTCCAGGTAAGAACGTGGTATTTGGTCCTACCTACTTAGTCGTTGCCGACGTACCATTACCTCTAGCCATCCCTTATGGATTTTTCCCCTTTACCAAGAGTTACTCCAGCGGACTCATTATGCCGACTTACGGTGACGAGCAAAGCCGAGGCTTCTATTTGCGTGATGGTGGTTGGTATTTTGCCATCAGTGATAAGATGGATTTGAAACTGACGGGCGAAATCTATACCAAGGGTTCGTGGGCTCTTAATGCTGCCTCCTCTTACCAGAAGCGCTATAAATATGGTGGTAGCTTCTTGGTGAGCTATCAGAATTCGATAACTGGTGAGAAAAATATGCAGGATTATAATAAGACTACCAGCTTTAAAGTGCAGTGGTCACACCATCAGGATTCCAAGGCGAATCCTTATAGCAGCTTGTCTGCCAGCGTAAACTTTGCCACCACCAGCTATGAGCAGAATAACCTTACGTCCATGTATAACCCACAGGCGCTGACACAGTCGACACGTACCAGCTCTGTGAATTATTCAACAGGCTTCTCCAGTCTGGGAATGAGAATTACTTCAGGTTTTGACATTAGCCAGAACATGCGTGACTCTTCTATAGCGATGACTTTACCAAACCTCAGCGTTACAGTCTCTCGCTTTTATCCTTTCCGCCGCAAGAAAATGGTTGGGAAAGAGAAGTGGTATGAGAAGATTTTCGTGAGTTATACTGGTGTGATGAAGAATTCTATCAATACCAAGGAAAACAAGTTGATGCACTCCAGTTTGAGTAAAGACTGGCAAAATGGTATGCAACATACCATTCCTATTGGTGCTAACTTTACCTTGTTCAACTATCTGAGTCTGAATCCGTCCATTAACTTTACCGACCGTATGTACACCCAGAAACGTATGCGTTCATGGGATGTGGCAAGCCAAAAGGAAGTGGTTGATACCGTATCGGGCTTCTATAACGTTTATGACTGGAATTTCAATCTCGAGGCAAACACTACGCTTTATGGCTTCTATGTTCCTAACAGGAAGTTGTTTGGTGAGAAGATTCAGGCCATACGCCATGTCTTCAAACCTACCGTGTCGTTTCGCTACTCTCCTGATTTTACGGCGAGCCGATACGGATATTATGAGAGTTACCAGAAGACGGATGCTAACGGCAATGTCTCGTTAGTCGAGTATTCACCCTTCAACGGACAGCCGTATGGCGTGCCTGGGCAGAAGTCTGGCTCCATCACCGTTGACATTTCTAATAATATTGAGATGAAGATAAAAAGTGATGCTGACTCGACAGGACTGAAGAAGATTAGCATCATTGACGAACTGGGTGCAAACATGAGTTACAACCTCGCTGCCAAGGAGAAACCCTGGAGTGACCTGTCTACGCGTTTGCGCTTGAAACTGTCAAAGAGTTATACTTTTAACATGAATGCCGTCTTCGCTACTTACGCCTATGACTTGGATGAAAACGGCCGACCGTATGTCGGTAATCATACTGAGTATAGCCGAGGGCGTTTTGGTCGCTTTCAAGGGGCTTCTCAGAATCTCTCCTACACGCTCAATAACAAGAAGGTTGCTAATTTCTTTAAATGGCTGCGGGGTGAGAAGGTCGACAAGTCTGATGAGAAAACGCAGCAAGAGAAGTATGATACGGGTAATGATACCAATCTTGATGACAAGATGGAAGCCGGCAAGCATGGTGCTAAACGCGAAACAGGGGGACTGGCTGAGACCGACGAAGACGGATATATGCTCTTCTCTGTTCCCTGGTCACTCAGCATAGGTTATGGCATTACGCTTCGCGAGAATACCGGTGGAAACTTCAACTACGATAAGATGCGCTACCCGTACAAAATTACGCAGAACCTGAACTTCAGCGGCAATATCCGTATCTCTGACGGATGGAATATTTCATTCTCGTCAGGCTATGACTTCGAGGCTAAGAAGGTCTCTATGACAACGGCATCTCTGTCGCGCGACTTGCATTGCTTCAACATGTCGTGCTCTGTTGTGCTTAGTCCCTATACCAGCTACAACTTCTCTTTCCGCTGCAATGCCGCTACCCTGACCGATGCCCTGAAGTACGATAAGCGCAGCAGCTATTCCAGCACGATAAAGTGGTATTGATGGTTGCTTCAACCTTACAACCTCACAACCTCACAACCTCCAACCTTCAGACCTCAAACAGTGCTTTCAGCGATTCTTCCTCACCTACCAGCCAGATGATGTCTCCTTCTTGGAAACGACGGTTCGCTGGCACTGGCGAAAGATTCTCCTTTCCTTCTTCTAGTCCTACTACCATACAGCTGTAGATGTCGCGAATGCCGCTCTCTTGCAGCGTCTTGCCGATAAAGGGACTGTTGCTGCCTATAATGAGCTGGCGCAATTTCATCTCGCGGTTCTCTACCGTAAGGTCGTCTTGTATGACTTCTGTATTCAGCGCCTGTTGGAATTTCGACAGTTGCTCATCGCTTCCTATCACTTGCAGACGGTCACAGGGGTATATCAGGTAGTCACCATTAGGAATGTTCAGCCTGAAACCTCCTCGCAAGATGCTGCTGATGTGCACTCCGTATTTCTTTCCCAAGTTCAGACTCTTCAGCGTACTGCCCATCCACAGTGAGTTCGCGGGTACTTCAAAATCAGCAATATGTATGTCGCGGTCCAATAGCTTACCCTCGTACAACGGGCGTTTCTTTCCATGAACCTGAGCCTCAATGTCGCGCGAGCGCAGGTTGTTGATGAAGAGTCGTTCCAACAAGATGCTACGCCGCTTCACACTTCGCGAGAATATCATGACAATGACGGCAACGACTCCGATGGTTATCATGATGGCATTGGTAAAGTGACTTAAATGGTTACAAATGCTGAAGATGAAACCGACGGCAATGACCCCTCTTACCAGTATCGTAAACAGTAGAGGCAGCCGGTTGCGGTTGCTTTCTTCCCACAGTGTCCGCCACTCTTCTGAACGGTTCTTCTTCATCACCATAGCCCTTAGGAATGGTGATATGATAAGTACCGTGATGACACCAGTGATGGCATTGGCATACCAGTGCAGGTCCCAGCCAGGCAGCACCTGATGCATAAAGGGAAGGAAGAACGTAAACATCAGTGCAATAACGGCCGTCGAGAGTATGCTGTACACCAGCGTGTTTATCGCCATCTGTGACAGGAGCCGCCGCCATAGGTTTTCTTTCTGCGAGTTCGGCCTGCTCATGGTCAACTGGTTCAATGACGTGATGAGTCGCGAGGGCAGCTGGTGCTCCAGTGCGTTATAGGCGGGCGTTGCGAGCCGTATCATGTACGGTGTCAGGAATGTCGTGATGACAGAGACTGCTACCACTACAGGGTAGAGGAAGTCGCTGATGACCCCTAGTGACAATCCCAGCGAGGCGATGATGAACGAGAATTCTCCAATCTGTGCCATAGAGAAGCCGCAGCGCATGGCTGACTTCAGACTCTCACCGCCCAGCATAAATGCAAACGAACCAAATACAGCCTGTCCAACCAGTATCGTAAGAACCAATGCAGCAATGGCTGGGGCATAGTTTATCAGTATTTCCGGGTCTACCAGCATACCGACAGATACGAAGAAGATGGCACCGAAGAGGTTCTTCACCGGTTCCACCAACTTCTCTATCTTTTCCGCCTCTACCGTCTCCGCTAAGATACTACCCATGATGAACGCACCAAAAGCTGACGAGAAACCTACCTTTGCCGAGAATACTGCCATAGCGCAACACATGCCCAGCGATACGATGAGCATCACCTCGTTGTTGATCAACCGTCGCACACGGCGCAGAAACAGCGGAACGGCAAAGATTCCCACCACCAGCCATAGCACCAGGAAGAAGACAATGCTCACTATCGACCCTATCATCTTACTGCCGTCAGGACTGCTTCCACTGGCTATCGCACTCAGCATCACCATCATCACAATAGCCAAAATGTCCTCCAAGATAAGTACCGACATCACCAGTCCCGCAAACTGCTGCTGGCGCAGCCCTAAGTCATCGAAAGCCTTATAGATGATGGTCGTTGAACTCATGGCGAGCATACCACCCAGGAAGATGCAGTCCATCCTCCCCCAGCCAAAGGCATGACCAGCCAGTACTCCCAGCATCGACATGCAGAAGATAATCGTAATTGTCGAAATGACGGGCGAGGCACCCATCTTCAGGATTTTCTTGAACGAGAAGTCCAGACCCAGCGAGAACAACAGGAACATCACTCCGATGTCAGCCCATAGGTGGACGCTTTTCATATCAGCCACCGATGCCGTATAGGGCATGTGGGGTGATACCAGAAAGCCTGCAACGATGTATCCCAGCACCAGTGGCTGTTTTAACTTCTTGAAAATCAGTGTAACAATACCTGCAACGCCCAGTATCAGCGCCAAGTCTTGCACCATAGTAGGTAGTTCAGCCATTGTATCCTCCTACTAGATCACAAATTTTCACGATGACCTGCATGGCTTTCTCCATTGACTGGATGGGTACGAACTCATAAGGTCCGTGGAAGTTGATGCCGCCGGCAAAGATGTTGGGGCAGGGCAGTCCCTTGAACGACAGTTGGGCGCCGTCCGTGCCGCCGCGAATGGGTTTCACCTTTGGGGCTACGCCTACTTCCTGCATGGCTTTCAGCACCAGGTCGATGACATGCATCGCGTCGGGTTCAATCTTCTCCTTCATGTTATAGTACTGGTCGGTGACGGTGCACTCCACGGTGCCCTCGCCGTACTTCTCGTTCATCTGCTCGGCACAGCGCATGATGAAGCGCTTGCGGTCCTCGAAGCGCTCGCGGCTGTGGTCGCGGATGATGTAGCTCAGCTTTGCCTGCTCTATATTCGACGTGATGCCCAGCAGGTGGTAGAACCCCTGATAGCCCTCTGTCCTCTCAGGCGTCTCGTCAGCGGGCAGCAACATGGCAAACTCGGCAGCCAGCGCGTTGGCATTCACCATCTTGCCCTTGGCATAGCCAGGATGCACGCTGACACCCTTGATGGCGACCTTGGCAGCAGCGGCATTGAAGTTCTCAAACTCCAGTTCGCCGACATCGCCGCCGTCCATCGTGTAAGCCCACTCACAGCCGAACTTCTCGACATCGAAGTGATGGGCTCCCATGCCAATCTCCTCATCGGGGTTGAAGGCAATGCGGATCTTGCCGTGCTTGATGTCGGGGTGCTCCTGCAGATACTTCATAGCCTGCACTATCTCAGCAATGCCTGCCTTGTCATCGGCACCCAGCAGCGTATGTCCGTCGGTCACGATGAGGTCCTCGCCCTCGTGCTGCAGCAGTTCGGGAAACTTCTCGGGTGACATCACGATGGCATTTGGCAATTCACCACTCAAGACTATCTCCCCACCGTCATAGTGCGTCACGATGCGCGGCTTGATGTCGGCACCCGAACAGTCAGGTGACGTGTCGTAGTGAGAAATGAAACCAATGACGGGTACGTCATCTTTGATGTTGGCTTCCAGTGTGGCATAGATATAGCCCTTCTCATCCATCTCTACGTTGTCCAGACCTTCGCGCTCCAACTCCTTCTTCAGGTATTCGGCAAAGACCAGTTGCTTACTTGTGCTTGGCACCGTCTGGCTGTCCTCGGCCGACTGTGTGTCAAACGTGGTATAATTTAGAAATCGTTCTACAAGGTTCATAACAGTGCTTTTGTTAATATCTTTGCAAAGATAATGCAAATCAGGGGAAATACAAAAAAAATGACGAATTTTTTTCCTTCCACTCGGCTCAATCGATTCATCGAGTCGGCTCAATCGATTCATCGAGTCGACTCAAACGATCAATCGAGTCGGCTCAACAGAATTACGACATAATATACAACAGAATTACGACATAATATATATACCTTATTTCTGTATATATTTCTTACCGTTGATGATGTAGACACCCTTTGATGGCTTGCCGTTGATGCGACGGCCCTGCAGGTCGTAGACGCCCTCTGCCTGCTGCTGGCGCTCCACACGAGTTATGCTGATACCCGTCGGCGTACCGTCGTTCAACAGATAAGCGTCGGAATAGTACAGCGGTATGGCATAGCCCGACAATTTGGGCATAAAGCTGATTTCGAACTCCACGAACACGCTGTAGTCCTTGTTCTTCACCAGTCCCTCCAAGTCGAAAGCTTTCGAATAGTCGACCGTGCCGTTGGCTGGGATGCTGATGTCGTCCAAGTATACCTGGTCGCAGTCAATCACATTGTTGCCGTCCTCGTCGGTTTCCGGATTCTCGCTGAGGTCTATGGTATAGCGACTGATCATGATAGCGCCCTCGAAGGCTTTCTCCTCGGGATTGCTGATCTTGCCGCTCACCGTCAGCTGGTTGCCCTTTACGATATATTCGGCATACTCGTCGTCGACTTTCTCCTTAGGCGTGACGTCGAAGTTCTCGAACTTCAAGTCGCTGTTCGGACGGATGGTGAACTCACTTGTCTTGTCATTCACATACGGGCAATCGTAATCGTCATATGATATAAGAGACACCTTATGCACAATATCCGGGTCGAAATCGTTATCGATAGTCAGCTTCAATTCGTACGACTCACCAGGTTTCAGTGTCAGCATCTCACCCTTGAGCACATTCTTTTCGTAAGTGTTGTCGGAGGCGTCTCTGATGGAATCCACCAATGCCAGATAGTCTACAAGGTCGCCAGAGCCTGTGTTCTTGAACTTATAGACTACGGTGTAGCTCTCGTCGTCGGTCTTCAGCACGTATGAATTGTCAGCCTTTTGCTTGAGGTCGTCAGTCAGATTGAAACTGCCCTTTATGTCAAACGTACTTGAAATCTTTGAGGTATTCACCGTGGTCTTGCACAGTGGAGCCCCGTCTTCATACGAAGCCATATAAAGTGTTCTGGGCGTATAGTTGGCCGGCTTATAGAATAAATTGTAAACGCGTTCCTCGCCTGGCTCCAGAAGGACGGCAATGCGGACTTTCTGAGCATTTCTGCCATCATTGTCTAATGCCAACTCCAAGGTGCGCTCGAATGTTTTGTCCGTACTATTATTCTTCAGATTCAACCTAATCTGATAATTGTCCTCTTTGCCACCTTCCAACTTTATTGCCTGCATATTCGCTTCCAGCCAGTCGGGGCGGGCGTCGAACGTAAGTGTGTTGCCGGTGATTTTGCACATCACTTTGAAGCCGGGTTTGCAGAGATGCCACTCGCCCGCTTCACCGATGCGATACATGAACTCCAAGTAGTAGGTACCGTCAGCATAGTTCGCTCCAAATGTCAATGGCTCAGAGTTAAACCACTTTTGCTTGCCTATCTTTAAGGTGAAGTTCGTGGATTTGTCGCTCATGGGCAGCTGTCGCTTCATTTCCGTGCCGTCCTCTTTTTTGACCACATACCCGAGACTGTAAGGCTCGCTGACATGCACGCGGTTCCAAATCCATCGGTTAACATAACGCGACAAGTCGAAATCCTCGCTGGCTGATTTGCGAGTTAATTGTTCATTACGTATCCAATAAAATCTTGTCTGCGGACGGGGGTCGATGTGTTGTGGCGTAGTAGCCGGCTTGATACCAATGACTGCCTCTTGTCTGCACGAATAACCTTGAGCCCCCGTGCCGCCTCCTTCATATTTCTTTTCGGAATTGCATAATTGCAAACGGAAGGCACCATCCTCATCGCCATACCATCCCCAATTAATCAGGAAATAGTCTTCCTTCTCATATCCGTCGACGACAAAGGTATGACCTCCGGTACTGGAATATCCGCTATAGAGCACGGGGCGCTTCTCTACTGCCACTTCGTTATAAATCAACTTGCACCAGTCGGTATATGAATATTCTGCCCGACTTATGAACTTGATGGACTCGGCATCGTAATTGAAGAAATTGACGAAACTCGTATAGGCAGAACTTGGATATGCTCCTGAAGAATTCGGCGAATATTGCATCGTCAAAGACTGGCCCACCAGTCGCATCAACCAGGCAACGGCATTCCGCTGCTCCTGCGTGCCGCCGACATCAAAGCGTGTCCCATAGGTGGGCAGCATATTGTCCCAATCCAGTTTCTTATCATCGCCAGGATAAAACACCTTCTTTTTCATTCTCGGATTATAATATTCCCCGGGGATAGAAGTAATCTCGGCAGGATGCTTGTGGTAATACAGAATCTGAGCCATAGCCGTAGCCGTACAGCCCACCAAACTCCTCACAAGCTTTTTTGTTTCATTATCCTTATATCTTGGGCACATATAATAATAAGGTGCGCTCTGTCCCCACTTACACGACATCAGGTGGTCCACCTTATCACCCAGATTAGCGATGGCTGAGGCACGCAGCCCGTTCTGAATCATGTACTGCATCTCCTGCTGATACTGCTCGAACAGCGCCTTCATACCCTCGGGCATGTCGGCAGCGTCGATAGCCGACCGCTCGCTGTAGCCCAGCACCGCCGGGGCACAGTCGTCGCCTGCCACCACCACGTAGCCGCCGCCCTCCACGTTGAAGGCATACACCAGCGACTGCCCCGTCTCCACCGTGTTGAGGGGAATCGTAGCGGCAGCGCGTCGCGCCTTACTCGATTGACTGAAGTTCTCTGCCATGAATTTGCGGGCCAGCTTGGCAGCCTGCTCGCGGTCGATACCTGTAGCGAAGATGCCGCACGACATCAGCAGGCAGACCATCAATGATAAAAGTTTCTTTTCCATATCCTTTGATCTAATTACGTATCTGATTAGCGACTGCAAATATAACAATTTTTTTTGGAATACCCGAAAAATGCATGCCGAAAAATTGCTCATCTCATCTTCCCCCTCGGGGGATAAGAGGGGGGGGTAACAGGTATCTGGTACGTGTCTCATGAAATTTGAAGTGGCAGTGAGTTTTGTAATGTTTTTTACAAACAGTTAAAATTTTGCGTTTTTTCCCTTTTTAAGCCCTTTTTGAGCGCTCTGAGCGTTACGCCGTTTTACTAGGAGAGAAACGTCGTTTTGCTGGTAGAAAAACGTAGAGTTGCACCCAGCGTTTCAATGTGTTGCTATTTTAGGGTTGACAGACTAGGTTGCTGGCTTCATGGTTCGTTGTGGTTACAGGGAATAAGGGGTTCGTGGGCTTTGCTGTCATACTCAGGGCAAAGGCCAATAAAGCTATAGTTAAATACTTATACATGCTTATTTTTCTTATTTACGACCCAATCAATAATCGAAGATGATACGTAATAACCTAACAGAAACAATCCGATCGCTTTTATTAATGAGAAATAGAACATTAAAATGTCATGGTCGTCATACAATAAAACTGCAATGAGTCCAATGCATATTGCAATGATACAGTATAATGGTTTGGTTAATAGCTTTTTTATATTCTCTTTCATCGTATATTTAATGGTTCTATTTCCAACAACTTTTTCTGCTGCAACATATTGCAATGTAAAGTAACAAAATAATAACAATTGCATAGCCAACTCTTTCCTGATGCAGATAGTGCGATAATACAGCAACCACAGGGATGAGAGTTACGGGGATTGTAATATTGCTATGATCAATTCCTGCGTCATTTATTCTTCGAATTGTCATAAAGACAATGAAGCAAGTGGATAGAATGACATAGAAGAAGTCAATAACCATCAGAACACGAAACGACACTTCGCTCATTTGCTCGAAGAGAAACACTTGAGGAAGAAAGATTCCGCAAGTTACTACTCCCCATACGAACATAGAACTCCAAAATACGGTTCTATTGCATCGGCCTTGCAATTCCTTTGATATATCCATAGACATTAAGAGGCACTAGTGCTAATAATTAAAAGATTATTACAAACCATCGACTGTTGCAGGAACATCGTCCTCTGCTATGGCTTCACCATATTCGTTTTTAACGGTGACGCTAGCCTTTATGGTCAGCATCACCGCAAGGTGCAGAAAGAATGTTTAATAGTCACGCAGCATTATTATATTATGTCTAATCTGTGTAGTGTCAACATAATCATTAGTATTATCAGAATTATGTCAAGGAAGAGAGATGGGGCGTTCTGTACCTCTTTCTTGTTTGAAACTTTTCTTATTGCTGCATAGCATATGAATATTGCGGTCAAGCATGGCGCTATCGCAAGGAGATTCTTGTTGCCCTGCATCTGATCTACGACTATAGACAGGATAAAGTCAAGTGCTATATACCCTATCCATAAAATAAAATAAAAATTCTTGTTCATTTCTTATTTGCATTTAAGTTGTTTACTGAAAATCTGAATACACCAAACCATTGTCGTCGCTCACCTCAATGGTGCCACCTTCGTTGTTCTCTGGTGTTGTGACTTCGTACACGTCCTCGGCTGTTGCAGGGATATCGTCCTCTGAGCGTATTTGCACTTAAAAATCCGTTTTCCCCTTAGAGCCCTATTCCAACGGATAGATACATGTGATTCTGGTTAGATAATCCTCTGGTATGTATATGCTCATGCCTGAAGCCAAAACCAATTGTAGGGACGAAGATGTTTCCCCCTAATCGGAGGTGTATTCCCACATCATACATGGTGCAACTGATGGAATTTCCACCAATACTCTGTCCTACTTTTATTCTGGTGTCTAATGACATTCTGTGCTCATCGTTGTGTAGCCATCTGAATCCCAAGCCTCCTCCAATCAGAGTTGCCGAGTAGTAGTTCTTCTCTCCGTCTTGCTTATACAGCGTCCATTGGTTGCCAAAGCCTGCGAAGGCATAGGCTCTTTTGCCCAGCATGATTCCCAGGTCAATACCTTGGGATAAGTGCGTTTTCGATCCTGTCGAGTAGTCTGCGTGAACGTCAAATATAACTTTCTGTTTAACGAAATCAGCCACTTGGCTGTTCTCTTGTGCACACATTGGGATAAGGCTCATTGAAACGAGGAGAAATAACAATGTTATTCTTTTCATAATGGGTAAGTTGAGGAATTACTCTTAAAAAGCAAGATTAGAATTACCCCATAGATTGAAACTTGCATGTGCAAGAATCATAATATTACCTAGTTTAACTTTCAAATCAGATGGCAAGTTGCTTTCATCAGTATAGTGTAAAATGGTATTTAGATAATCCCCACTTTCATCAGAATAGATGACTTCGGCAAGACCATTGAAAAATTCCGCTAATACATCTATTTCGGAATTAGATAATCCAAGAGCCTCTGTATGATTCCGTAATTTGCTTATAAAGTCTTCCAGAGTTTCTGAAGTCTTTGCTAACTCTGCGATGGTTTCTGCTTTATTGAAAGCGATAACTTTTTCCTCAGCAGATAGGTCGAATACAACAGAATCATTGCAGGCTTCATTGAGTGCAGAAGTTACCATTTCTATTCGCCTTTCCTGATTTGCCGTGCTAAACTCTTGCACTTCTTCCGTTTCATCATAAAGTTCCATAATGGCTTCATTATGATACAAACCAATATTCACATCGTAATTTTCTATGAAGTCATTGTTATCAATAACAAGTTCTTCATTCGTGTTATCAGGAATGGAGTCACTTGCACTCCTCCTAAAGTGGGCCTCTCCTTCGAATGAGACTTGATCTACATCAGCCGCCATGGCAACTCCAACTACAGCGGAAGCAGAAACGCCTCCGAAAAGACCTCCGCATATTCCACCGAATGCATCAGAAGCCCCTAATAATAACCACTGCCACCATTTCCTTCCTCTTCTCAATGCATTATTTGTAGGATAAAGAGATTCATTGTAGGTCTGAATTTTTGATTGAAGCATGGCATATTCCTCACTATATTGAATACCTTCATTCGTTATAGGAGAGGATGAATTTACGCTTTCTTGGTTAGAACACGATGATAATACGGCAATGCCAAGAAGAATTGTCAAGGAAAATAAAGTTTTTTTCATAGTTGTATTTTTTAGTTAATAATTAAAATGATTAAATATATTGCAAGAAATGCTACTCAATGTTAGTATATACTATGCCATTGACATCGCTAACTTCTACGACACCTCCTTCGTTGTTCTCGGGCGTTGTAACTTCGTATACGCCGTCGGTCGTTGCAGGAACATCGTTTTCTGCGATGACGTCACCATATTCATCTTTAACGGTGATAGTAATGGTTGAAGTCTCATCAGACGGGGTGATGGTAATAACATCGCCTGTAGGAGTTTCGTCAACTTTGATTTCGGTAGAACCTTTAGTTAATTTTGGTTCTGCTTTTATTACGATTACGTGATTTCCTGCCCATATTAATTGGGCGAATAGTACGGATACAAAAAGAATTGAAATTTTCTTCATAATATTTTTAATTTAGATTTGTTCGTATTTAGAACGTCAGCGCTTTGTTCTGGGTGCAAAGTTCGAACATTTAGAAGCAACAACAAATAATAAGAGTTAACAAGTAGTTAACACAGGGGAAATTGTTAACTACTTGTTAACTTTAAAGGATAAATTAGGGTGATTAAAAAGCCTGTATAAAGTTGTTGAAATCTTTGGCAGTACCGTCCTTGCCAGTCAGTTTCTTGTACAGACGCTTGCGGGCCATGCCAATAGCTGCCTTGCTCTTATAAAGCATGGTGCCAATGGCAACAGAAGGAATGTCTAACTTGACGAGATAACAAATGTGTAACTCGTATTCCGTGATATTGTCATAGAGATTTCTTAGGCGTATGGTAAACTGGTCATTGGCATTGTCAATAAGCGTAGCTAATTGTTGCCACTCGTCATCAGTGAGGTGGAATCGCTCTTTGCCGGCATTCAGCTTAATGCGCTCCTTTAACGGCGACAGCTCCAGTTCCGTCTTCATAACTTTCTCATGTTGTAATTTGACTTGTATCTGCTCATTCTCTGCATGGAGCAGTCTTGTTTCTAATTGTAGCTTTTTCGCTTCAACGGCATTGTTGTTGTCTCTGGCTTCCTGTAATTGTTGGTTAAGAAAACTAATCTGTTCCCTATTACGCTCTATTTGAGCCGCACTTTGCCTGTTCCTGCGCTCAGTTTCTTGTCGTAGCAATCTTTCCTGGGACAGTTGTCTTTCTTTCTGGATAAGGAACTTCTTCCGTGAAAGGTAAGCAATGGCAGAGACCATGATAATAAAGATACAGATAATTCCAATGATATAGCCCCGCATCGTGCTTTGCTCTTGTGCTGTGTCACGTTCCTGCTTGATGATGTTGAAGTCATGTTGCTGCTTTACTTTCCTCATCTCCTCAACTTGAGAATGGGCTAGCGAAGAATCCTTCGCAATTGTTAAGTCTTTGAATAAGGATAGGGCATGATGATGGTTGCCTCGTTCTTCCTCTAACTTAGCTAATATGGAAATGTATTCAACCCTTGTTGACCATGGTTTGTTTTCAATAAGCCGACTGAAATACACAAAAGCAGAGTCTGTATGATGCTGTCCTAAATGCCAATAAGCCCAATTCGCATCGTTCAGCGAGTCATGTGGCATTAGTTCCTTGGCTTTGTCAAACTCTTCTATTTGGATATAGATGTCGCTTAATGAATATTTGCAAGCGGGCACAATATTCTCTGGATGTGCTGTGTGTTGGGCTAACTCTATTGCTTTTTCATAATAGTAAATAGTGCTATCCACCTTATTGTTAATAGTGCAGACTTTGCCCATGCGGTCTGCTGCTAAAGCCATTCGGAGCGTGTCGTGGTTGTTGACGGCGATATTGTAGTATCTGCGATAATAGTTGGTACATTCAGGTAGCATACGTTGGAGGAAGTATAAATCTCCTGTCTTTTGATAAAGCCATCCTGTTACATAGGTTAGTTTCTCTTTCTCGGCTATCTGCAAGGCTTTTAGGCATATGTCAAGGGAAGAAGGATAGTCTTTGTTGACTTTATAGACCTCGCTTAAAAGGCAAAGTGCTTTGGCGTACTCATTCTGGGTATACCTGTTGTCATAGTATCTGCAAAGGCTGTCTGTGATAGAGAAATCCTCTGTCGTTAGTTCTGAATTCACAAACTTACGCTCCAGTTGCAACAACTGCCGGTACATCCGATTGCGCTTACTGCTGCTGGCCTGGAGGTCATAAACAGCCAGGAGGCTATCTGCCTCCAAGTAGTGACCACGCTCTATGAGGCTGTCAGCCTGCGTCAACTGCGTAGGATAATGGCCATGACAGGAACAGAGGGCGATGGCCAACATCACATATATCAACCCTTTACCCAATTGATTTATCTTGTATGATGGGTTTCTCAGGATTGATAAAGGCGAAGAGCAGGGCACTGACGAGCAGCATGACGGCAATGAGGTAGAGCGGGAGATTGTAGTTGCCCGACTGCTGTACCAGTTCGCCGAAGAGGATGCCACAGCAGAAACCGCCAATGTTGCCCGCTGTATTCATGGCACCAGACAGAGTGCCGGCATGCTGCTTGCCAAGGTCGATACACAGCGCCCAGGCTGAAGGGAGCATGAGGTCGAAGATGCCGAAGCAGAGGGACAGGAAAACGAAGACGGCAATCTTGCCAGGAATGAAGGCGGCAAGGAACATGCAGACGGCTGAAATGGCCAAGGAGGTAGATCCAAGGGCCTTACGGCCTGTCTTGATGCCGTACTTCTTGGTTAGCTTATCCGTCAGATGTCCTCCGGCAATGTTGCCCATCATGCTCATAATGAAAGGTACGGCAACAGCATAGGTCAGTTCAGTCTTGTCGAATCCACGCCCTAACTCCATGAACGTGGGGAACCACGAGAAGAAGAACCACGAACCGAAGGCATAGAAGAAATACATGCCGCAGAGCAGCCAGAACTGGGGGTTAGAGAAAACACTACGCCATACGCCCTCCCTTTCTGGATGGGTGGATGATGGCTGCCTTCCCTCATCAGGGGAACCGATGAGAACGGGGGCATCGCCCCTCACATCTCTATAGTACACATACCACACGACAGCCCAGACAATGCCTAAGGCTCCCAACAGGTAGAATGCCGAGCGCCAGCCTACCCACATCATGACGGGAATGACAACAAACGGTGTCAGGGCACCACCCATGCGGCTGGCTGCCCAGACATAACCCTGAGCTTTGCCTACTTCGTGCTTCTCGAACCAGCGGCTGATGACTCCGGTGGAACAGGGTGACGAACCTGCCTCGCCGATGCCGAACATGAAGCGGATGACCAGCAGCGATGCCAGTCCGCCTGCCATGCCTGTGAAGGCGGTGAACAACGACCACCACAGCACGATGACTGCCAATATCTTGCGATGACCAAAGCGGTCTCCAAGGGCACCCATGGGTATCTGCATCAGACCGTAGCTGAGGATGAAAGCACTCTGCACCCATCCCCATTCCGAGGGTGTCAGCCCAAGGTCGTGCATGATGCTGCTGCCCGCCACACTGATGTTGATGCGGTCGAGGAAGGTGACCATGCCCAGAATGACGAGCAGGGTCAGGATGATGTTTTTCCGTTTCATGAGCGGGTTAGATGTAAGATGTGTGATGTTAGAGCCCTAGGAATTTCCTTAAGCCTTTTACGCCCAAGACGGGACTAGAGAGTACGGGTTTGCCCGTCAACTCCGACAAGCGCTGTTCCATGCGCGCCATAGAGCCTTGTGCCAACACGAACATGTCGACCTGTGCGGCAATGCGCTGGGCTGCTTCGGCTATCAGACGGTCGTGGGTCTCGCCGTCACCGCTCTGTCCGGCAGCAAAGGCTCCGTCAGCCAGTCCTTCCACGAGCGTCACCTGGCGGCCTGCCTTCTTAGCCTCGTTCTGCAGGAGACGGCAGGTGGGGTCGAGGGTCGTGGGCAGCGTGGAGATGACACCGATGCGGTCGTAGTTTTGCACGGCTTCGGCTGCCATAGGCTGGTCAATGCGGAAAATGGGGATGCGAGCATAGAGGTTGCCATAGTCTGCAATGTCGCCAACGCTTGAGCAGGTGTTGAACACAACATCGGCACCGGCATCGGCAGCACCGTTGTAATAGGAGAGCAGACGGCGCCGAACGGCATTAGTCACTTGATTGTTGGCAATGACCTCCTTGATAAGTGACGAGTCGGCAATGTGGTTGACGGTAACTTCAGGAAGATATTCCTGGAAAATCTTGGTCAATGGCTCTACCAAAGCCATTGCCGTATGTACGCATACTACGTGTTTCATTTGTTATTGGTTTTCTTTTCTGTCATCAATGTTGTCACCCTCCGTGGGTGCCATTTCCTCTTCGAAGTCGGTGATGCCTGCCTTCACCAGGATGTCATACCACTGGATAAGCTTCTTGATGTGGCTGTTCTGCACACGGTCCTGATCCCACTGGGGCAGCACCTTTGTGAAGTAGTCGTGCAACTCCTTTGGTGTAGCTTTCTTGAAATTGACGCTGCAAGGCTTCCCATTCTCCAGGTCACGCATGGCTGCCAACACATTCATGAGGGGTACATCCTCTGTTTCTGTAAACATGGCGATGTCTGCCAGTGAGGTGATGCGGTCAGTGCCAAATGCCGGCATGCGCTTGTGGGTTTCGTCCAAGGCCTCGACAATGAGGCTGTTCTTGGCGCGTGATACTAATTTGTAGAGTCCCGGCTTTCCCGAGATAGCTAAAATGGTTTGTTTCATTGTTTTATTTTTTTTATTTCGTTATTTTGGTATTTGCGGGTTAACCGCAAAACACAGGAGGAGTCGGTCAATCTGAGCGGCTATGTCGTGCTGCCCGTCGTTTATTATCTCATAGTCTGCCCGCTCACGTACCTGTTCCTGTGACCACTGGCGCTGCATCCATTGACGGGCTTTCTCGGCAGTGATGCCGTCGCGCTGCATGACGCGTTGGATGCGTAGCGCTTCCGGTGCGGTCACCACAACGACCTTATCTACCAGCTGGTAGGCACCCGACTCGAACATGATGCCGCTCTCCATCCATTGCATGCCACTCTGCTTGAAGTCTGCGAAGACGGCAGGGTGGATGATGGCATTGATGGCAAGCTGGTTTTCCTCGCTGGCTAACAGGAAGCGGCTCATGGCGGCTTTGTCGAGTGATCCAACCAGACTGACAAGCTGCTGCTGGAGAGCAGGTGAGGTGCGTATTAGTCGCTTGGCTGCTGCATCGCAGTCGTAGACCTCAATGCCGCGCTGTGCCAGGTGTTTGCATACAAAACTCTTGCCACTGCCTATGCCTCCTGCAATGCCTATCTTCATTCTTCTTCTATCAGATAGTCTACTTGACTGGCATCCAGTACGGCTCGGCTGACACCATGTGGAACGTGGCGCAGGTAGAGGGTGCACTTGTCTTGTTGCTTTTGGCTAATCTCACGGTAGTCTGCCACTACGACAAAGTCTTCGGGGCGTAGGTCGCGTATCTGGCTGACACCTGCCACGAAATGTACCTTTGCCTTCGAAGGGAAGGTACGCAGCACCTTGCCTTCAGGCAGATTGAGACACTGGATGGGAATGCCCGCCATGGTCTCCTCGGTCAGCACATCCGTAAAGAACTTAATCTGTACCTTTTGAGGTACCACCTTGACATCGGCGGAGTGCGACAGGTCGCAGTTGACTATCAGCGTGTCGCGGAAGTTTACGTAGTTCAGTGCCTCGGTATAAATGGCGTGGATGCTGTCCAGTTTCTCCTTGGAGGCATACACATCGACGCTGTCGGGAGAGTAGGTGACATGGGAGATGAAGAACAACTGATCGGGAATGATGCGTCCCGTCCAGCGTACCGGTACGCGTTTGCGCTGTCCGTTGTTGTAATAGAACTCCAGCCGTTCGGGTTTCACGCTGACGACCTTCGTCGAGGCCTCCAGATTCTGTTCTATCAGTTTCTTCAGGTCGTTGGCTCCCACACTGCCTTTTCCGCTACCACGGTCGTAGGTTTTGTACGAAATACTGATAGGCTTGCGCTTGTCGGTATAGAGGTACGCCATAATCACCCAGCCTTTGTCGCGTACCGTAACTCGTATGGTATCAGTGGCAGCCGAGGTGAGAACGATGTTCTTAGGGATACCGACCACACGCGTAGGAATCTTAATTTCCTGCTCGTAGGTCTCGTTCAGCGTCATCATCAGCCAGAAGATGCCCGACAGGATTAGGAAGAATAAAAAAACAAGAAACTGCTTGTTCATGTTACTGAACAAGAAGTTTCTGATGTACTCGTATATACTCCTAATACCCACCTCGCTGTGACGTGATGTTACTGTCCCTGGTTCGGTGAACTGGCATTGTCTTTGTAGACGCAGCTCTTGTCAACTTTGACAACGACGCCGTCGGCAATCTTCACCTCTACGGTGCCTGTAGCCAAATCAATCTTCTTGACGGTGCCATAGATGCCACCGCTCGTAAACACCTGCGTTCCTTCCGTCAGCGAGTTCTGGAAGTTCTGAATCTCCTTGCGGCGCTTGTTCTGCGGACGTATCATGAAGAAGTACAGGATGATGAACATCAGCAGAATCATAAATATTGGATTGCCTAAAATTGCGCCCAGTCCTCCTGCGGACTGTTGTGCTGACTGAGCAGCGAGAATAATTTGTGTCATAATTGTGGTTGTTTTTATTGTTTTGTTATTTCGATGTTTTTTGGTATTTGCGGGTAAACCGCAAAACGCGGGGCTTCTATTTCTTTTCGCCTATGTGCTTCAGCAGCCGTCCCGTCTGTATCAGGTGGCGGGCAATGGCATCCAGCATTCCGTTAATGTAGCTGGCACTGCGTGGGGTGGAGTAGAGCTTTGCCAGTTCTACGTACTCGTTGATGGTGACGCTGACGGGAATGCTGGGGAAGGTAACCATCTCGGCAATGGCAATCTGCATGATGACAATATCCATATAAGCCAGACGCGAGAAATCCCAGTTGCGCGAAGCCTCACTCATGTAGTGCTGATACTCGTCGGCATTCATGATGGTAGCGCGGAACAGCTTGCGGGCATACTCCTTGTCATCCTCCGAGTCGTACTCGGGCAGCAGTTCCTGGTTGCCCTTGTTTTTCTCTTCGAAGCGTTTGATGGTCTTCAGCACAAAGGTGTCGACAATCTCCTTGTCATCATTCCAGTACAGGCTGTCTTCCTCCAACAGCGCGTCCAAGTCAGCATTCTCTTGTATCAGCGTGCGGTATATCTTACGCCATACTTCACGGTCGGCAGCATAGTCGTCCTCTGGAGCAGCCATGTAGTCTTTGTAAATCTCGCTTTCCGTAATCAGCGTATATATCTTCTTTAGGAATTCAGGCTCGTCGTTCCAGTTCTTCTTCTGTGTCTCCATGAAGTCGTTCAGCATGCGGTTCTCCTCTAACTGCATGGCAAAGCGGTTGTAGGCAAAGCGCTGCGACGGCATCGGCAGTCCCTCTCGCTGGGCTCTCGACTGCGCTACCTCCAAGTGGCGGCGTGCTTCTTGTGTGATACCTACAATAAGCGACAGCAGGTAGTTGTACAAATCGTATGCCTTTGAGAGGCTGAACAGCAGCTCTTTCTCTGCCGTATCAATGTTCTTGCTACCGTTTTGATAGTATGCATAGGTTAACTGGACTACTTTAATTCTAATGAGTTCTCTGTTGATCATAATTACTTCTGAATAGCTATTTGATACTCTTATCAGCGTGCAAAGATACAAAGAAGTGAGAAAAAAACCAAATTTATAGGACTAATAGTTTCATTTTTTTATTCTTTTATTTTTTTATTCATAAAAAAGTTCGTACCTTTGCAGCCGCTTTTCGCATCGTGTGATGGTGGATTAAGCACAAATACTTAATTTTAGAGTAACACATTTTTAAATTATGAAAGAGATTAACGTAAGTGGTCAGAAGCGCACCGACGTAGGCAAGAAGGCCTCAAAGCAGCTTCGCAAGGAGGGTATGGTACCCTGCAATCTGTATGGCGAACAGAAGGATAAGAACGGCCTGCCTGAGGCTATGGCATTCTCAGCATCTGCTGCTGAGCTGCGTAAGGCTGTTTATTCTCCTCATGTATATGTCGTTAACCTGAACATTGACGGTAAGGAGCACAAGGCTATTATCAAGGAGCTCCAGTTCCATCCCACAACCGACGCACTGCTGCATGCAGACTTCTACGAGATTAACGAGACGAAAGCTATCACCGTTGGTATCCCCGTTAACCTGACTGGTCACGCTCAGGGTGTACGTGATGGTGGTCGTCTGAACCTCTCTATCCGTAAGATTGACGTTACCGCTCCTTACAAGCAGATTCCTGAGAAGCTGGACATCGACGTTACCGACTTGCAGCTGGGCAAGGCCATCAAGGTTGGTCAGCTGAGCTTCGAGGGCCTGGAGATTGCTACTTCGAAAGAGGTTATCGTATGCTCCGTCAAGGCTACCCGTGCTTCTCGTTCGGCTGCTGCTAATGCAGAAGAAGCTGCTGAGTAATGGATAAGTACTTAATTGTAGGCTTGGGAAATCCCGGCGAAGAGTATGCCGGAACCCGCCACAATACAGGATTTATGGTATTGGACGCTTTTGCTAAGGCGTCCAATATCGTTTTTGCCGACAAGCGTTATGGCTTTGTTGGTGAGACCTCGTTGAAGGGGCGGAAAGTATTCCTTCTGAAACCTACTACCTTCATGAACCTGAGTGGCAATGCCGTGCGCTATTGGCTTAATCAGGAGAATATAGACACATCGCGCCTGTTGGTTGTCAGTGATGATGTGGCGATACCTCTCGGACAGTACCGCCTGAAAGCCAGTGGCTCCAATGGCGGTCATAATGGATTGGGACATATCCAGCAACTCATAGGTCAGCAGTATGCACGACTCCGCATGGGTATAGGCAACGACTATCCTATGGGAATGCAGATTGACCATGTGCTCGGACGCTTCTCGGCCGAGGAACTGGAGAAGCTACAGCCCGCCATCACCTTGGGGGTCGATATCATCAAGAGTTTTGTCTTGTCGGGTATCGACTTTACCATGAATCAGTATAATAAGTTAGGAAAGGGATGAACGAAGCACGAGTAGACAAGTGGTTATGGGCAGCCCGCATCTTCAAGACGCGTTCTATCGCTGCCGACGCTATCAAGAACGGTCGTGTCACCATTGCGGGTATGAACGTAAAACCTTCCCGCATGGTAAAGGTCGGCGAGGTGGTGAGCGTGCGCAAACCGCCCGTGACCTACTCCTTTAAAATCTTGAAGACCATCGAGCAGCGCGTAGGAGCAAAGCTCATTCCTGAGATTTACGAAAACGTAACACCTCAGGATCAATACGAACTGCTGGAGATGAACCGCATCAGTGGATTCATCAATCGGCAACGTGGCACCGGCCGTCCTACGAAGAAAGACCGTCGGGCACTCGATGAGTTCGTGGGACCATCCTTGGAAGGCGACTTCTTTGATGACTTCGACTGGGATGATGATGATGAATAACGAACGGCAACAGAAAACAAGTGAATAGTATGTTTGGGGATATTTTATTTATTGTTTTAGGTATTTACTGTGTATTGGCAGGTGCCGACAAACTGACGGAAGGAGCCTCTGCTTTGGCACGAAGGATGAATGTACCTGAGATTATCATCGGACTGACCATTGTGGCTGCTGGCACTTCGGCTCCCGAGTTGTTTGTGAGCTTTGTGTCGGCACTGAAGGGAACACCCGATATGGCTATAGGTAATGTAGTAGGCTCCAACACCATGAATGCGATGCTCATTGTGGGGTGTGCCGCTATGGTGGCACCGATGACGATTAGTCGCGCAACAGTTCGGAAAGATATCCCCTTTGCCGTTGGCGCTTCTGTGCTGCTGACCATGATAGCACTCGACAACAGCCTGAGTCGTATCGACGGCATCGTCTTGCTGATAGGCTTTGCGGCCTTTATGACCTATAGTCTCTTTGTTGCTAAGCAGATGCGGCATGGAATTAGCGAGGCGTTGGCTGCTGATGCACAGGAGCAAGAACAGAACACTAACCCCACCTCTCTTGGTACACAAATCCTGTATGTTGTCTTTGGTCTTGTATGTCTGGTGGTTGGCTCTAATGTTTTTGTTGACCACGCCTCCAATGTCGCTATTGCCCTGGGAATCAGTGAGGCTGTTGTCGGCTTGACCATTGTTGCTGGTGGTACCTCGCTGCCAGAGCTGGCTACCAGTGTCGTTGCTGCCCGCAAGGGACAGTCGGCTATTGCCATCGGCAATGTCATCGGCTCTAATGTCTTCAATATTCTGATGATTATGGGATTGACGGCAACTATCAGTCCGCTCCAGATACAAGGCATCACCACCGTTGATACGGCAGTGATGCTTGTCTCTATTGCCCTTGTGTGGTTCTTCTCCCGTACCCGTTATACGGTAGAGCGTTGGGAGGGAGCCCTGCTCGTAGTGGGTTATCTGGCATACCTTGTCTGGTTGCTCAGTGCTGCTCTTTAGTTTGTTTCTTACTTCTTAAACCATTTTTTCCCGTCTTTCACGACGATACCCTTGTATGCTTCTCCCACGGGTTGTCCCATGAGGTTGTAGGAAGTTTGGGGTCTGGAGTTTACAGACTGGCGGGTTTCTGTGATACCCGATGTACTTGCTTCCTCTGTCACTGTGATGATAAAGCATGCCTGCTTGCCACCAGGGGTGAATGTGACGGGACCGGTAACGGCTTCGGGCAGGGTGATGGTATAGGTTGTGAAGTGCGACTTGTTGCTATCGTGGACATAGGTATATTCCGTCTCGCCGTATTCCGTTCCGTTGACCTCCTTCAGATAGCTGCCTTCATCGTAGTTGCTATAGCCGGTAAATGTTAAGGCACTGATGGTCTTTCCGCTTGGAGGCACGATGGTGTATTGTACGGCAGCGCTGTACTTAACGGTAGCACTGGTTCCCGAGCCGTAGGTCTTGCCATTCTTGTTGGTAATGCTGTATCCGTTCTTGAAGATATAGCTATCCGAAGTTGAAGACTCGTATGTCGAACCACTCAGTACGACATCAGTGACAATGACATCGGGCTGTGTGCCATTCCACGTGTAGCTACACGCATATTGTTCATCAATGACATCGGTGATGCCTTCCTTCGTTGATGTTTTACCGGTAAGGGTCTTGGCATACCAACAATCCTCGTCGAAGGTGACACCCTCACAGAAGTTCAGCTTCATACCGCCGCCCTGCCGTATGTGTACATTCTTAAAGCTGACATTCTTTACCAAGCTCTCCGGTCGGCCGTAGATGAAGATGCCATAGCCGTTTTTGCCGGAGGCAGTTCCGTTATAGCCCTTTGCAGTGATATTCTCGAAAGTGATGTCACGGAACTTCGGCGTCGTATTGATAAGGCTCTTGGGTGAGGCGGCAGCCGCTTCAGGACTCTCGGGCAGTTGGTCGTACCATGCTGTAATCATGATGGGGCATGTCACCCCTGTCATGGTACTATTACGGAATGTCAGGTTATATACATCACCACTCCTGTCGCGGTTCGACTTCAGACGGAAGCCGCAGTCGGTGCCCTCGAAAGTAATGCCTTCATAGATGATGTCGTGCATGTTTTGTGTATAGCTGCCCAACGAGGCTCCATGACCAGCCTTGAAGTGGCAGTTCCATACATGAATATACTGTGCATTGCTGTCTGTTACCACGTTGTCATCACCGGTGTCGATGTCACAGTTGTAGATATTGGCATAGGCAGCCCAGATGGGTATGCCGTCGGTGTTATGCGAGGGGTCGCTGGCATGTGACGAAGGGGCATAGATGCTCACATCGTGAACTGTGTTGTGGGTGCCTTTACCACTGTTCCCAAGTGTCAGATTGGTGCTGGGGGCATTCTGCATGCGGAAGTTGCGAAACAGGTAGCGGCTGCCCTGGTAGAAGCGGATGAGCGCACCGCGCTGCAGACCGCTCTCCCCTTGTTCGAGGGCATCCCACCAAGGACCGCCCTGACCGTCAATGATGCTGGTCTCTTTACTCTCGCCCTCGATGACAATATCCGAGGCACCATTCTTTCCTGTGATATACGGATCCTTCGTGGTGTGGTTGGGCTGGTCACTGTATGCCAACAGCTTCAGTGTTGCTCCTTCACAGAGGTGCAGGATGGTTTTCGACCCTACCTGTATCCTGCCGAACATCCACTCACCGGCAGGTATCACCACCATACCGCCACCTGCTGCCTCGGCAGCATTAAGGGCAGCCTGTATGGCAGCTGTATTGTCTGCAGAAGTGGTAGCAGCACCGTAGTTGGTGATGTCGAAGGTGTTGGCAGCCGTGATGGCGGGTAATCCCTTAGGCAGTTCCACTGCCGTCCATCCTGCGGGGGTGTTTTTACCGGTCTCCTCGTCTGTCATAGAGAAGGCAATCTGCGCATTTCCTTGCAGTGTCATCGCACTGAAGAGCAGTGTCACAAGCTTTATGAAAAGGTTTTGTCTCATCATTATCAATAGTTATTTTATTTTCACTTTCATCTTCTTAAGATCCTTATCGGCACTTGAGGTTCCCACCATCACTTCGTACGTTCCGGGAACGACACGCATGGTATTGGTGGCAGTGTCCCATCCCTCAAAGCGCTGACGGGGCAGGTCGATAGCTACCGTCTTACACTCCCCAGCCTTCAGTGTGACACGTTCGAAACCCTTCAGCGTCTTCAGCGGTCCTTCCTTGTCGGCGGTATTGCGAATATATACCTGCACGATTTCTGTTCCTTCCCGCTTACCGGAGTTTTTTACCTTTACTGTCACGGTGCAGCTGCCGTCACTTTTCATCTTTAGGCTTTCATCTTTAATCTGGAATGTAGTGTATGACAGTCCATAACCGAAGGGGTAGAGTGGCTCTCCTTGGAAGTAACGGTAGGTGCGGTTCTTCATGGAGTAGTCATCGAAGGCAGGAAGTTGACTGTCATCCTTATAGAAGGTAACGGCGAGCTTGCCGCTGGGGTTGTAGTCGCCAAACAGCACATCGGCAACAGCGTGACCACCCTGTTCACCGGCATACCAAGCCTGAAGGATGGCATCACAGGTCTCCTGCTGTTCGGGTTTAAGACCGATAGCCGATCCGCTACAGCAGACAAGGATGACTTTCTTGCCGGCATCATGAAGTGCTTTTAGAATGTCGCGCTGAACTTGTGGCAACTCGATGGTTGTGCGGTCGCCTTTGTCGAAACCGAGTGCCGACTTCTTGGCTTCCTCGCGCTCCAGATTGGGTGAGATGCCACCCACAAAAATCACAGTCTCTGCCTCTTGGGCAGCTTTTAGCACGTCAGCCATCGTGTTGGTATGGCGGCTGGTCTCTTTCAGTTCCAGTGTGGTACTGCCGTCACGACTCTCTGATGTGCCGCTGATGGCCTGTAGCCTTACTGTCATATCGGTAATATCACAAGCCTGTTCGTAGCGCACTTTCCCTATCTTCCGTTCGATGCCTTCTAACACGGTGACCGTGTGAGCAGGTTTCCCGAAGTAGATACCCCATAGCATTGTACTGTCGGCAGCGTTAGGTCCCATAACCATTATTTTAGAGTTGTGCGGTGCATGGTGAGCGTTGAGCGGAAGCACACCGTTGTTCTTTAGCAGCACCATCTGCTCGCGCGCCATCTGTAGTGCCAGTTGCTGATGTTCTTTCGAGGCGATGACAGACGAGGGTATCTTTGTCCACTCCACAATGCTGTCGGGGTCGAGGTCACCCAGTTCGATGCGTCCTTTCAGCAGACGGCGAACACTCACGTTGACCTGCTCTTCACTGATGTCTCCACGGCGGACTGCTTCGGGAAGGCTCTTGTATAAGGAGCCGCACTCCACATCGGTACCACTGATGATGGCTTTAGAGACGGCAGCGGCACTGTCCTTGGAGACACCATGCCATTGGGGCAGGAAGTCGCGAATGGCACCACAGTCGCTGACCACCAGACCCTTGTAGCCCCATTCCTTTCGCAGTATCTGCTGTAGCAGTCGGTCTGAGCCACAGCAGGGTTCTCCCTCAAAGCGCTGGTAGGCACACATTACCTGCTGGACGTTTCCCTCCTGCACCAGTGTCTTGAAGGCTGGCAGATACGTCTCCCACAAGTCACGTGGTGACAAGTTCTCTATGTTAAAGTGGTGGCGTGTCTTTTCAGGTCCACTATGCACTGCGAAGTGCTTGGCACAGGCGTGAAGTTTATAATAGTGGTGAGTAGTGAGTGGTGAGAGGCGAGTGGTTCCTTGCAGTCCCCGTACTACCGCCAGTCCCATCACGCTGTTCATATACGGGTCTTCACCGTATGTCTCCTGTCCGCGTCCCCAGCGCGGGTCACGGAAGATGTTGATGTTAGGGGTCCAGAACGACAGTCCTTGGTAGCGCTTCACCTTCCCGCTTTTACGGGCAATGTTGTTCTTGGCTCGCGCCTCGTCACTGACAGCCGTATAGATGCGCTCCAATAAGGGAACATCAAACGAACACGCCATGCCGATGCATTGCGGAAAGACGGTAGCAATGCCGTTGCGTCCTACGCCATGCAGCGCCTCACTCCACCAGTCGAAGGAAGGAATGCCTAGGCGTGGTATGGCTGGTGATGAATTCATCATCAGCAGGGTTTTCTCCTCCAGTGTCAGCCTGCCCAGTAAGTCTTCGGCACGCTGTTCTGCTGTAAGGTTCGGGTTCTGGTATGGTAATTGCTGTGCTGTTATGTTTGTAGTGCTCCAACTCAGAAGCATCAGAGCCCATAGACAGCGTTTGTAGCGTTTTATGTTCATATTACAAGTGTTTTATGTTGTAGTTTTCTTGACGAGTCTTCCGCCGACATTGCCACCTTGTATGATGGGTGCTACCAGCGTGCTGAGATATATCTCCAGATAGGTAAAGCCCGTTGACTCATGGATGGCATTGCCGTCGGCAGCGTCGTTAGGGTTCATGCCAACCTCCTTCTCCCAATCATCGGGCACACCGTCACCATCGGTGTCGGTAGGGGCGGGCAGACTTTTCAGTTCTGGCCATGCATTCCAGTTCTCACCCGCCTTTCCGGCAGGACGGTTGTCGTCTTGCGAGTCGATGATGCCAGGAATGTTAGGCTTGCCTTTCTTGTCAAGTTTTGTGCCTGTATTGAAGGCAATGCCCAGTTCAGTATCTCTGACTATCATTTTGTCAACTGAGTCACGGTGCAGACTGCACCCAGCATAACGCAGCACCTGCTTGTATGCCATCTCCGCCATGTGGGTGGTGGTGGGCAGGAAGGGGATGGGGCTGTCCAACCGTATGCTGTCGCGCGTCTCTTCTGTCCATGTGCCGTCGGCTTTGTCGGCATCAACCTGAGCATATACGCCGTCCGTCCAGTTGTCGGCAGTGATGTTGGGATATTTACTGTTCACGTTGCCGTCAATAAAGTATTTACCCCATACATGCCACATGACATCCCATTTGTTAGGGTTATCGGTGTTGTGCTTTGTATATTCCGAGGTGCGGACACCAATCTGTGCGATACGCTGTTCAATCATCTCCTTGCGCTTGGCTGTGCCAGGTCCGGGTTTGTAGTAGTTGTTCACGATGTTGATGTGCTGACCCTCGCCACCGTAGCAGCCGTTGCCACCCCAGTTATAGAACACGTTATTACGGATGTCCACCCGCTCGTCGGTCTGTGTCGTCGGTCGCGGTCCCAGTCGCGGACAGCGTGAGTCATGGTGTGCCAACAGGTTGTGGTGGTACGATGCACCGCTGCCGCCCCAGTTGCCGCCATAGCCGTGGGAACCTTTCTGGTGTCCGCTGTTGCGCAGGCTCTGGCTCACGATGCACCACTGTACGGTGATGTTCTTGCCGCCGTAAACCGAGCAGCATTCATCAATACTCCACGAGATAGAGCAGTGGTCAACAATGATGTTGTCATGGTCTGAGGCTCCCAGTCCATCACCCTCGTGGTGTTCCACCTCCTTGTTGCCCAGTCGGAAGCGCATAAAGCGGATGATGATGTTGTCAGCTGCGATGACAAAGGGATAGTCGGCAACGCAGATGCCGTCACCAGGCGCACTCTGTCCTGCAATGGTCAGGTCGCCGTGGTTTACCTTCAGCTCACTCTTCAGATGAATGGTACCACTCAGGTTGAAGACGATGGTGCGCGCCCCCTTCTTCTTGACGGCCCAGCGCAGCGAACCCTCTATGGGATTCTTGTCATCACCATTGTCATCAAGCGTTGTTACGTGGTATACCTTGCCGCCACGTCCTCCGGTAGTGTACATGCCGAAGCCTTCGGCTCCAGGGAATGCCGGAGTCCGCACTTCCTGTGCTGTCATGTTCAGTGTCAGCAGCATGGCGGTCATCATTGTCAGTAGTCGTTTCATCTTTAAAAGTTTTTTTTGATGCGTTAATAGTTTAATAATTTCTGCAAAGGTAGTGATAAATTATGAAAACGAGGTGGAGAAATAAATTAAAATGGTGGAAAAATAAACGGGACAGCATACGCCGTCCCGTTTTAAGGATACTGGTTGGAGGAATTACCTTCCTTAATTATCTGGCTTCTACTGCGAATATACTGAAGTTATACTAATTCTTCCGGATAGTACTTCTCTATAAAATCTTTTGGCTCTATAATTTCTATCCTCGTGGCAAAATCAAAGTCTTTTATATTTCTAGTAACGATACAATCTGCATTAGCCAATTCAGCTGCGAAATATTGCAGTGCATCTTCAAAATCTGTTGCTTCAATACTTAATGCATTGTCTACTGCTTGACTGCTAACAGGAACTATATGGAAATACTTCCTTAAGCGTTTTAAAATGGCATAGTATTCTTTTATAGAAATAGTGCGACGTGTGATGTATTTACTGTTTGCTATGGTTAAATCGCTCAAGAATAAAGAGATTTCCTCTTTAGCCGACAGTCTAAAAAGAGCCAATGCCTCTTTATAGCAAGGTCTTCTTTCTAAATAATCTAGGAAAATATTTGTGTCGATGAATACTTTCATTTAACTCCGTATTTCTCTAAAAGATATTCTTCCTTGTCTTTCTTCCAATCTTCTGTTTGACAAGCCGAGAAAGCACCGCACAACTCTTCCACTTCAGCTAGTCTGTATTTCTGACTTGCTGTCAGTTCTTTCTTTTCTGTACTTTTTGGGGGCTGGATGTTCGTAGAAAGAAACATCCATACTTTTTCAAGAAGTTTTGTGTCACTGTCATCAATCTGATTGATTAGATTAACAGCAGATTTTTTTATGTTTAAAGCCGTCATATCAAAATTCTCCTTGGTTTGTCGTTGCAAAGATAGGTAATATTTTCGTAACTTCCAAATTCTTGCATACAAAAAGACAATAAGAAACGGCTAACAGATACCGTTTCTTATTGTCTTTTTGTAATCTTGTGTGATATAAGATAGGACAATTACCTCGTCTTGTCTGCACCTGCACCTGCAGGGAAGGTTGAAGTAACCAGCTCGTTCAGATAAACCTCGAGGTTGGAGTATTTTTCGGTTAACGAGTATTTAGCACCATCGCTATAATTATTAGCTTCTAATCCGTTTGCTTTCTCCCATTCATCAGGAATTCCATCACCGTCAGAGTCAGTTAAAGCTGTCCCTTTTTCTAATGTCGGATAGCCTCCAACTTCAGTTTGTGAGTTAATAAGTGCACCTGTACCATTCTTCACTTGGAGTATAATACGCTCATCTACAACATCACGAACTTTTGAAGCGCCTGCATATGTCAGTACCGTAGTATAAGCATCGTTTGCAGACTCTGTAAATGTTAATGCTGTAAGTCCACTCGTCCAGCGGCTATTAAGTTTTGCACTAGCTTTCAAATCTGTTTTGTTGCGTGTCTCAGCATTGCCATCCATGATGACGTTATCCCAATTTGCAGCTACGCCGTTGACATAGTTTCCTTCCAAATAAATCTTTGCGGGATAAGCTTCTCCTGTATTAGATACGCAGTTGGTACAATGGGTTGTTAGTTGCATCAGACGAGTTTTGGCGGATGTGTTGAGTCCTGGTTTGTAGTAGTTGCCAATCATATTTATGTGAAACACAGCATTTTGTACTGCAGATTCTCCTCCATAAGTACTGTTTCCACCCCAGTTGAACACTACGTTATTGACATAGTCAATAGGCCCACGCATGCTAGCCTCTTCGAGGTAACTGTGGCTAAAGCGAGGATTTCGTGAATCATGGTTGGCAAGGAGATTATGATGATAAGAAGCATTACTTCCTCCCCATATTCCACCATATCCATGATTGCCCTTGTCATGGAAGGATTCTTTAAGACTCTCGGATATGATGCAATATTGTACTGTCAAATTTTTGGTATTCTTAAACGAAGCACATTCATCGGTACTCCAAGACACAGAGCAGTGGTCTATCATTACCTTTTCGCATTTATTAGTACCTAAAGCATCACCGTCGTCAGCATTAAATAAATCTTTTGTTTCATCACTTTTGTCAAGACCTATATCACCCAAGCGGAAGCGGACATAGCGTATTATCACATTGCTAGCAGTTATTAAAACAGGACACTGTGCTATCGTTATACCGCCACCAGGTGCCGTTTGTCCGGCAATAGTAACATCGCCGTTGGTTATTCTGAGTGGGCTCTTCAGATAAATAGTACCACCAACTGCAAATACAATGGTTTTTACTCCTGTATGATTTAGAGCATCACGTAGTGTTCCAGCAGTTCCATTATCCTCAAGTGAAGTAACAGTATATACTGATCCTCCAGCTCCGCCCGTAATGGTGCTAGCGCCTCCATCAGCTCCAGGGAATGCTAAATTCCGATTTGGAATGATAACCTTTCCACCTGGATTCCCTCCAGGATTACTCCCTCCATCAGAGTCACTATCCCCGCCGCAACTAACCAAAGGTAGTGCAGCGAGGAGTAGTGTAAGTATTGAATTAAGAGTTTTCTTCATTCTCATTCTTCATCGCTATCGGCCTCTTCTCCAGATTTTTTTGTCTTGAAGCCATAAGTCATGACATCATTTGACACTTTTCGGAGATAGTACCAATTAGAATCAATCTTTCCAGCGCATGTAGCTTTAATACGCAAATAATAAGAAGTTTCAGGAGTCAGTCCATCAAATTGGTATTCAGCTTCAGAAGAAATAGCTCCTATCGTTCTTTCCAACACACCAGTACTAAAACTTGCATCGGTGGGTTCTATTGTAATATCATCAGTTGGAGCCAACTGAATTACATATCCTGTGGCACCAGCAACACTGAAATTACTCAAGATGACATAGGTGTCACCTGGAGAACCAGAACTACCAATGGGTGACCACTGGCGATTAGCTACACCACCTGTCTCATTGTCCCAGTCGTTGGCGTCATCCTTACAACTAGTTAGAACAGTGCAAGTTATCAGTGATAATGCTAATAACAGAAAATATTTAATGGTTTTCATACTTTATTTATTTTATAGATTAGTATCCATATGAATTTTTGAGATATCCTGCAGAAGCATTGATTGCACTATTAGAGATAGGCAATAGATAAAGGTTTTTAACTGCAGGCCCTTCACCTCCATCGATTCCACACAGACCAGAAGAGTAGTACTTCGCATTGTTGGTCTGGTCAGCGTCCACAGTTCCGAAGGTGGCCTTTAGCTCCGCATATGTTGTGCCGTTCCAACTCTTGTTGTCTGCGTTTTCACCCCATGTCCAGCTACTGTCATCAATGATGTTCTTAGCAGCATCTAAGTAGTTGTATGCAACTTTCGCATCCCAAATAACAGTTGTGCCTTCAGGTGTAGTTTGCTGACGGTTAATAGATGCAGTGCGCATTTCCATAATCTTGCTGTGTAATAAGTTCCAACGAATCAGATCCCACTTGCGGACACTTTCTCCTGCCAACTCAAGTTCGTTTTCATCGACAATGGCCTTAAAGAAATTATCTTTACCTGTGATTCCGTTGACATAGGTCTGTGCTTCTGCTGTATTGCCAGCATATGCACGTTCTCTAATGTCAAGTAGGGCTTTACGGGCAGACATTGCATAGGTAGTTCCATTATAGCTGACAGCATCGGGGTCTCCTGTTAATTCGTTCAATGCTTCAGCATACATCAATAGTACGTGTGGATAACGCAGCTTGATGAAGTTAATTCCGTATCCAAACTTACCTTCTGCATTTTTATTAATGGCTAGCCATTCGTCGGACATCATACGTGGATCCCACTTACCACAAGGAATACCAAAGGGTGCGTTACCTATGAAGTTATCCTTTCTTGTTCCAGACTTTGTTTGATTGGAACCGGCAGTAGAACGAATCTGGTAGAATCCGCATGTCTGCATGCGTCGCGTGTCGTTTTTGCCATAGTCGTAGAACAATTTTGCTGTAAGGTTCATGTGTCCAGTAGAGTTTGTATAACCAAAAGTTGAAGTCTGCTGATTCAAACGTATTCCTATGGAATAGCCAATTTCACCGCTCTTATTTAGACCCATAGGAATCTCAAAAATGCTCTCGTTACTATATTGACGGAGATTAATGATACTCCAATAGTCGTGGAATGATCCCTCCATGCTGTGCTTGCCAGAGAGAATAATCTTATTGAAGTTATCCAGTGCCAACTTGTAGTATTTGTTACGTTCGGCCTGTGCAGGGCGTTGCGTAGGATATCGTGGGTCGCTGTTTCCGTCTGTAGCAGTTTCGTAACCACTCTTGGCAGACTCACGAATTGCCCATCCTGCGCGAGTTAAGGCAATCTGTCCCTGAAGTCCAAGGGCATAAGCCATATTGACGCGCTCTACTGTATATCCTGACTCGCCTACCCATGGCAGCATGTTTCCATCGATAACCTTTTGCAGGTCTGCAATCAGCTGATCCATGAGTACGTCACGGTCGGTCTTGCCTACATAAGCGTTGCTAAGGTCATCGAGCGACTTCTCAAGCTTCATAGGCACATCGCCAAATAAGCGGATAAGATCCAGATAAACCATTGCTCTAAGTGTGTAAGCCTCTCCAAGATAGTGCTTAAGGGCTTTAGAACCGCCTTGATATGCTTTTGAATTCTGGATGCCGTCAATAATCAAGTTGCATTGTTCAATAATGCCATAGAACTCGGTCCACATCGCATTACTCTTTGTATCTGTGGCAAATGAGCTTCCATAGTAGTTTCCCCAGCCACGATAACTTGCAGCATTATATGTACCTGCCTTATAGGTGCCATCGATGCACTCGATATCAGTGTTGCATCCAAATGTTACCGACATATCTTGCGAATAGGTACGGTCTGTCGTTAGCAGTCCATAAATGTTGTTGATGCGTAAGCTGGTAAAGTATTCGTTTTCATAAACATTCTCGCCAGACAGTTCTGACTTTGACTTCTGGTCAAGAAAGTCTGAGCAGCTTGTGAATGTTATTGCCCCAAAAGCGAGGGCAGCGATTAAATATTTTGTCTTCATAATGTTTTGTCCTCCCATCATTAGAATGATACATTGATACCTACTGTATAGGTACGGCTCTTAGGATAGGCAGCGTAGTCGGTACCTGGACACATAGCGTTTGACTTAGAGCTCATGTCCACCTCTGGGTCGTAACCAGAGTATTTTGTGAAGCATGCCAAATTGTAAGCAGTGAAGTAGATGCGCGCAGCAGTGAGGTGGATAGGTTTCAACCACTTTTTTGCTACAGAGTAGCCGATGGTGATATTCTGTATACGTAGGAATGAAGCATTTTCAAAATCCTTGTCAGTTACTACCATACCTGTAGTTGACAACGGGTTGTATTCAGAGGCATTGACGTTGATAGCTCTCAGACGATCCATAACACCAGCATCTCCACCATATAAGGCTACAACTGAAGCGTCAACGCTACCAGCTGTACCCACAAGGTTCATGCCGTTTGCTGGGTCAACCCATGTAAAGCGGTGAGCTAAATCATAGTCGCTGACGATATTATAATCTGCCTTAGATCCCCAGAAGTATGAGTTCTGCATCTTAGTAGCGTTCAGAATCTTGTTGCCGAGTGAGAAGTTACAGAAGACACTGGCATCAAAGATACCAATTTTCGTCTTGTAGTGAGCGTCAAATCCAAATCCGCCTGTCCACTTGGGAATAGTGTTGCCCAAACGAACTTTGTCATCAGTAGTGATGTTGCCATCACCGTTTTGATCAACAAACTTTATACCACCAGGAACCACTGCAAAACCCTGGGGAAGATTGGGGTTGGAACCGTCGGCCAATTGCCATTTTCCATTCTGCATAATGAGGTCGCCCTGACCAGTTGTAGGGTCATAAACAGTATAGAAACCAGCCGTCTTATAACCATAGACTTCGCCAAGTGAACCACCTTCCTCAATCTTCCAGACATTTTGGTCAGACAGCGCTTGACCACCGAATGCATAAGTTTGCCAACCGTCGCCAAAAGCAGTAGCATTTAGCTCATCAATCTTATTCTTGTTATAAGCGATGTTAAACGTAGCATTCAAGTCAAAATTCTTCTTGTCGATGATGACGCCATTCAGGGTCAGCTCAATACCCTTGTTAGATGTCTTACCGAAATTCTGGTATTGGTAGTCATAACCGGTGCTGCCAGGAATGATAGCCTTCATCAGCAGGTCTTTGGTGGTATTCCAGTAGAAGTCCAAGGTACCATTGATACGACCGCGGAAGATACCAAAGTCAATACCGATATTGCGGGTGACGGTAGTTTCCCACTTCAGGTCTTTATTATATAAGGTTTTAGAAGCCAACTGAAGCATAGAGGCAGAAGTGTTGTTGAAGTAGGGGTTACGATCCTTTGCTTCAGATAAAGCATAGGTAGTATCGAACAGACCACTGCCGATACGGTTGTTACCTGCAGTACCCCAGCTTAGACGCAACTTCAGATTATCAAGCCAGTTGATATTCTTCATGAAGTTCTCTTCAGAGATACGCCAAGCCAAAGCAACAGAGGGGAACAATCCCCAGCGATGACCGCTGCCGAACTTTGAACTACCGTCTTCACGCATTGTGATAGTAGCCAAGTATTTCTCATCGTATGTATAGTTAATACGTCCGAAGAATGATAACATATTGACATCTGCGGCCATGACGACCTGATTCTGCAATGGTGTGCCGACATTAGTGTATTTCAAAACATCGTCAATACTGAACGTTGTAGGATAGCTTATTGACATGCTGGTGCGAGTCGTCTCGCGAGTTGACTGCCATTCCTGTCCTATCATTACATTCAAACGGTCATTATTGCTGAACAATTTTTTATGGTCATAGGTAACGGTGTTTGCGTTACGCCAGTTTTTGTTTACGATACGTGTAAACATAGCTTGAGGCTGTCCGCCACCACCATATTTAGAGTTTTGTGAAGCTTTGCTGTTCCATACTTCATCAGTATCTTTAAAGTTCCACTTGAAACCAACTTCGCTGCGGAATGTCCAACCTTTCCATGGCTTCCAACTGATAGCACCGTTGTACTGCTGTTGGAAACGCTGCTGCTGCTTGTATTGACCGTCAAGACGTTCAACAGGATTAGCTTGGTTAGAGCCGTTTCCGCTTTCATCTTCGTCACTGTCTTCAATAGCAGAAAGCCCCTCTATAGGACGCCATGTAACAGCGCGTGCAATTGCTGAGTTTGAGGCATTTGATTGGTTTGTGTCAGTACCGCCACTTAAACCGTCGATGCGGCTCTGAGCCAAACGAGCAGTGAAATCAACAGTTAACCATTTGTTCAGCTTGGCATTTAACTTTGCGTTTACGTTGTTTTTCTGAAAACCAGAACCACGCATGATGGATTCTTCATCAATGTGTTGATAGCCAACATTATACTTGAGTTCTTTGGTTCCGCCGCTGACATTCACACCGAATTGGCGCTGTAGGCCAGTACGTCCAAACATTTCATCCTGATAATCAGTTCCGGAAACATTCTTCCACAAATCAAGGTCACTGAATAAACCATACTTTGTTGTTCCGATGGGAACCGTTGTGGGCTTGAATGATCGGCTGCTGTTCTCATACTGATAGTACGCATACTCATAAGGACTCAGCACACCAATTGTTTTGGTGATCTGTTTCCATGCCATACTACCATTAAAGTTCACTTGTACGTTGCCTTCCTTACCGCTCTTGGTGGTTACGATGACGACACCGTTAGCACCCTGAGCACCGTAGATAGCTGTTGAAGAGGCATCCTTCAGCACGTCGATGGTCTCGATTTCTGAAGGTGAAATGTCGCTGATGCTTTCTACAGGGAAGCCGTCAACAATGTACAGCGGCGAGTTGTCCTGTGACAGTGAACCACCACCGCGGACGCGAATCTTCACATCGGCATCGGGCGAACCCTCGGTAGTCGTGATGTTCACACCAGCCAGCTTACCTGTCATAGCTTCACTGACGTTGGCAACGGGAACATCCTTAAGCTTTTCGCTGTTAATGGATGATACAGACCCCGTCAGGTCCTTCTTTCTTACCGTGCCGTAACCAATGGCGACAACCTCTTCCAGTTGGGTGTTGTCGTCTTCCAGTACGATGCTGATTTCGGACTTGCCTTTGGCATCTACCGTCTTGGTTTTCATGCCGATGTAAGAAACGACGATGGGCTTTTTAGCCGTCAGCTTGATAATGAAATTACCATCAAAGTCCGTCACGCCACCATTCTTAGTGTCTTTCTCCACTACGCTGGCACCGATGATCGGTTCGCCTTGAGAGTCTTTCACGTTGACCTTTACGGTCTGTGCACTAATGCTGCCTACAAATAACATGAAGGCTAACAAGAGCGCACTTCGCATGCTCTTTTTTACAGACATAAATTAGTAGTTTTAAGTATTAAACAAATTATAAATATTTATATTTTTGGTGCAAAGATACTAATAAATATCCAAATGCCCAAATATACGCTAAACTTTTTCTATGTGTTAAACTTTCATAAATTTCATATAAACGCTTTTGCTTTTAGCCTACTGCTATCATCAAAAATTGCTGTTTTTAGCAACACATTGATTCTCTCAGAGTAACTTCTTCTTTGATATTCTTGCTGTAAAGATAATCAATTCTTCTTTAACCTCCAAATTTCAGGACATAAAAATAGGAGCGGGGCATTGTGGCTCCACTCCTATATAATTACACTTTAAGGTGCGAAGATTACTTGCGAATCATCTTCTTGCCGTCTACGATAACCAGGCCCTTGTAGTCAGCAGCAACCTTCTGACCGGCGAGGTTGTAAGCAGCAGCGTCAGCCTTCACAGCAGCAGTCTTTACAGACTCGATGCCATCGGCGCCACCAGCAACAAAGTTCAGACCGCAGAGCATAATCTTTGAACCAGAAACCCAGAAGAAATAGGTGTTACCGGCTTCTATAGCAAGGGGAAGTGCAGCATACTGATCAGCTGTTGCAGCTTCATCACCACCATAGGTGGCATCGTCCTTAATGTACTTTCCTTCGTAGGTATTCAGATAAGCACTCATATCAGCAACATCCAAATCCTCAACTTCTGCGGTAGCAACTTTAGCAGCCCAAATAGGCTTGTTCTTACCAAACTTTGCAGCTACATAGAGAGTACCAGCAGCAGTGGCGGTAATCTTGATGTGGGAAGATACTGCGCCTTCTTTTACAAGACCGCCGGCCATACCGTTAGTACCTCCCTGAATATAGGCATTGTTGTAGGTTAAGCCATCAGCTCCCGTCCATTCTGTTGTAGGTGTGTTCTTTACAGTCCAATCAGTAGCACCGCACAGAACAACGCTAATGCCATTAAATTCACCGACAGGAGTCTCCTCTCCGCCTTTTGCCACTACAGCATCTGCTGCATCAGCATCTCCTACAGATTTCCACTGTTGTGCGTTAGCGCATACAGCTGCAAACATAGCAGCTACAATAAGTAAACTCTTTTTCATAATTTTAAAATTTTAAAACTGTTAATAAATTAATTTATAATGACTTATTAGTCTTTTTTCTTTTCTGATAAGGCAGTGGCAGGGTAGACTACCTGCCACCACCTAAAAATGTTAATTTCTTGCTAGATGCAAGGTATAACGCTTGGCTGATGTCGCACCTGAGAATTTATAGGTAGAATTCAGCTGCAGATAGAATGTAAGCGTGTTACCTGTTAGTCTGCCACCGCAGTTCTTCGTAGCCTGTCCTGCTGCCGTAGCAATAGAACCAGAACCGAAGGTGAAACCGTCGTTAGCTTTTGCTGCATTGAAGACACCTGTCTGGTTCATATTGATGGAGGGAGCTGTAATGGCAATAGTAACAGCTTGCGTATTCGTTGTAGCTGTGTTCTTGGAGATAACAAGCGTTACATCAGAAGCTATAGTAGAGCCATCGTCGTTTTTCGTCATACTTCCAGTAAAGGTTCCTGGAACCAGTACGGAGGCATCAGTGTAAGTGTTCCCCTCGTCATCGTCTCCACATGATACAAAACCAAGAGGCAACGCCAGACAAAGCATCAAGAATATTTTTCTCATTTTCATAGTCTTGTTCATTTAAATAGTTACGTGTTTATTTACTTAGTAACAAATCCAGGATTTTGGTCTGCAGGAGTAATACCTGTATTCAACTCAATCTCATTAGCAGGAATAGGACGGAGCCATTTGATTTGGCCGTCGGCACCTGTCATGTTGGCAAGTGTTATACCATTAAATGCGATGTTGTAGCGAATCAGCTGCTTTGTACGACGCAAATCCATCCAGCGGTAATACTCGCCAAGCGTCTCACGCATGCGCTCATCAAGGATTACATCAATATTGTTAAGCGTAATGCCATTGCTATCAGTATCTCCTACATGTACATATCCGCCTGTTGCTCCCATGGCCCAATCGAAGCGCTGATAGGCAGCAAATGATGCTAATGCTCCTGCGTTGGCACGATTACGGACATCGTTAAGATATTTCAGAGCGTTAGTCTCGTCGCCTGCCATCAGGTAGGCTTCTGCAGCAACTAAGTAAATTTCACTGGCATTGAGTACTACGATGTCGCGATAGTCACCACCCGACTGAGCTACTTCACTGGTAGTGTTCTTATCATCAAACTTCTTGACAGGAGGAACCAAACCAATTTTTGCAATAGCATTGGTAATCGCCATAGTGTTGTTAGTAGAAGCAGCTGCATCTGCAGAACCATCAGCTTTATAAGCCCAGCAAGTCACCTGGTCTGCAACATGCAATACCTTTGTGGGACTCTTCATGCCAGTGGTAATAAATTTGCTGGCATTGTTAGTCAGGTAAGTATTTATCTCTGCTGTTGTTGCATACCATGGGAAGAACTTCCAAGAAACCTTCAATGCATTCTTCTCTGCATCGGTGGTGTTGAAATAACCCCAGTAGCCTTCCTTGCTCCATTTGCTTGCATCACCGCTATAAGCATAGATGGTTGTCATGAAAGAACCCTCGAAGCGATCATCATTTTTGTCGAAAGCGTAATAAACACGCTCTGTCGGACAGAGGTCGTTCTTAAGCGCTTTGACACCCAGCGTGTTGGAACCCATATAACCTCCGAAATAGTGTTGCTGAGAGTGACCGCCCTTTACCTGATCAGAAGATGTGGCACGGTCATACTGGATAGCAAACAGTGTCTCGGCATTGTTTCCTGCCTCATTCAAGTTGAAGTCCCACTTCTGGGCAAATGTCTGAGTGAGGGGCACTGCGCTGGCTACCTCGGCAGCCATGCTTGCAGCCTTCGAGAAATAGGATGTACCGTTAATGGTGTAGGTGCCTTTAGAAGCATCAGTTAGCGATGTCTCCAAATCCCAACCGGCAGCCAGATATATTTTGGCAAGCAAAGCCTTGGCGCCCAGAATACTGGCGCGACCATGTCCGTCATTTGCAGAGCTAACAGCATCTAAAGCGCCGCGGGCGATAACACCTTCCAGTTCAGCAATCATCTTGTTGTAGCATTCTGCCAGCGAGGTGCGTGGATAGTTGTCGGAAGCAGACTCTATATACTCAGAGATATAGGGAACACCACCGAACTGCTGGGTCAAGATGTAATAGCAGTACGCACGTACGAAGATAGCCTGATCGTTAATCTTGGTATCTGTGCTATACTTCAGGACGCAGTTAGCGGCATTGATGGTTGCATACAGATTCGTGTACAAATCCTGAACTTCCGAATTGTTTGCAGGATACTGATAGGTATGAATCACTGAAGGAGTAGCACCCTGTGATGTGGTATACATATCTGTTCCTGCGCAGAATAGCAGAGGACTTGCATAGATATTGCGCATATTATAGTAAGCCTGATTCAATAACTGATTCCAGCCAGAAGGACTCTTAAACTGATCATCCGCAGTTACCGTGCTTTTGTTCTTAGAATCCAGGAAATCAGAACAACTTGAAAGGCTTGCTATGGTTGCCATCGCAATGGCAGCAATCATTATATATTTTTTCATTGTTGTTTCTTGTTAAGTGATTAGAATTTAATGCTTGCGCCAAACTGATAGGTTACCGTGCTAGGACCATCGTTTGCCATAGAAGCGCTAGCCCATTCAGGATCGAAACCCTTATACTTAGTAAAGACGAACGGGTTAGTAACGTTGACATAGAGACGCAGGTACTGGCAGCCCCATGACTTCAGCCATTTCTTGGGGAAGGTATAGCCTAAGGTGATGTTCTTCACCTTCCAATAGCTTATCTTGTCAATACCCATTAAGTTATATTTACCCTTGTTGTAGAGCTCACCCATACCATAGTTCTGCGTAGCGGCATTAACCATTGGGAAAGTGCCATAATGTGTCACCTCCTGATAAACAGGGTTAATATAGCTACCATCGGCATTTACACCATCACAACCAATAAGTGTACCGGCAGGAATATAATAATCCATGTTAATCTTATTCCAACCACGATAGTTATAGTCATAAGTGTCAGCCAGAGTGTTAGAGTAAACCCAGAAATTCTGCTTGGTATAGATTGAGAACGAGAAGTCCCAATCCTTCCACTTCAAGGTAGATGTAAAGTTACCTGTCCATTTTGGATCACGGCTGCCCAATACTTGCATGTCTTCCTGAGTGATGCTGCCATTGTTGTCAACATCCTCAAGGATTGGCATACCCTCGTTCCATCCGTAAATCTTGTGGTAGTAGTCACACTCTCTTACCGTAGAACCTGGAGTAAATCCGTTGTCAATAGCCAACTTAGTATTAGGAACAGTCATGCCTTTGTCACTTACGATGCCAGTCCATTTGTAGGCATAGATGTTGTTGACAGGTTCGTCAACAAACAACGAATTCGTAATGGGGTTTTCTGCATCGATAATGTAGTTCTGACTGCCGTTAATGCTCTTGACTTTGTTAGAGTTCGCTGCAAAGTTAAAGCTTGTTGTCCATGTCCAATCTTTCGTCTGGATGTTAACCGTATTAACAACGATTTCAATACCTTTATTGCGTACTTCACCTACGTTGTCCCACAACTTGCCGCCACCAGCTACCAACGGGAGGTAGCGCTCATAGAGCAGGTCGGTAGAGTTCTTCTGATAGATATCGATACTACCGTTGATGCGGTTGTGCAGGAAAGCGAAGTCCAAACCGAGGTTCCACTCATGAGACTTCTCCCATACCAAGCCGGCATTTACAACACCGCTGGGGTAGTAACCATTAGCGATGGTAGATCCATAAGCATAGATGCTAGGACCGGAGACTCCTACAGTGTTGTAATTGGCAGCAACAGTGTTGTTACCGGTAACACCATAAGAAAGACGGAGCTTCAAGTTGTCAAGCCAGCTGATGTTCTTCATGAAGTTCTCCTCTGTGATACGCCAGGCAACAGCGGCAGAGGGGAACCAACCCCAACGATAACCATCCTGGAACTTAGAAGAACCATCGGTACGTATAGTACCAGTTACCATATATTTACCTTTATAAGAGTAGTTCAAACGCATAGCGTAAGAAATCATCTTGGTCTCCCAGTACTTTGTACCAGTTTTATCATTGTCAGCAGTACCAGTATAGAGGTTGAACCACTTTGTGCCTGTCATAAGTGCACCGTCTGCGGTCGTGGTCTTACCAATCTGGCTGTAAGTGTAGTCTTTGCTATTCATGCTGAATAGACCCATTGCGCTGACACTATGGTCACCAAACGTTTTGTTGAAGTCAATCTGGTTGTCCCAAGTCCATTCCTTGGTTGTATATTCACTATGAGAAGAGGTCTCTGTTCTTCCGCAACTTGCTGCAGTATATTCACCTAAACGATTGTTAACAAAGTTAGGCGACAGAGTGGTCTTGAAGGTCAGCCAACTCAACGGCTTAATCTGCAGATAAACATTACCCAGCAAACGATAGTTGCGTGACTCCTTGCTGTCATCATTCAGCATGATCAAGGAGTTGTAGGTGTCTGTGAACTGATAGCTGGGGTTGGAGCCCAGTGCCTCATAGTTTGCGGGTTTCTCATTCAGTGTGCCGTCAGCCTTGTAAGGACGTGCAAAAGGTACCTGACGATATGCAATCTTGATAGCGTCATCACTAGCATACTCCTTCTTCGTGTATGCCAGGTTCAAACTGAATCCTGCGCTGATGATGTCCGTAATCTTGGCATCTACGCTACCTTTCATGTTGTAGCGGTTCTGCGCATCGCTCAGATAGACGCCTTCCTCACGGTTCAAACCAATACCAAAGTGATAGTTGATGTTCTTAGTGGCTCCATTAACAGACAGATAGTGATTCTGTTTTTTGCCGTTACGTGTTACCAAATCAGGCCAGTCATATGTTTCGCCGTTTGCAAGCATACGCTTCAGGACAGATTCACCATTGTTGTCAAAAATCATGCTCTGCTCGTATGAGTTAGCGGGCATTGTATAGATAGGCTGTGGGACTAAAGAGACATTGTTTTGAACTTGTCCAGAGGCGAGGAAGTTCATAAAGCGATATTTCAAGAACTCATTGCCATCCATATACTCAGGCATACGGACAACCTTGGAGATACCGTAGTAGCCATCATATGAAATGGTTGGTTTTTCCTGCTGCTTCTTACCAACAGTGGCGCCGCTCTTTGTTGTTACCACGACGACACCTGCTGTGGCACGAGAACCGTAGATGGCGGTAGAGGATGCATCTTTCAGAATGTCCATACGCTCAATATCCTGCGGATTCAGGAAGTCAATGTTGTCACAAATGACACCATCCACAACATAAAGAGGACTTGAATCACCGTTAATAGAGCTCTTACCGCGAATTTGGATATCGAAGCTTGAACCAGCACGGCCAGAACTTTGAGTAATGCTAGCTCCAGGAACAGCACCTTGCAATGCTTCCATTGCACTAGTCGTTCCTTTTGAAGCCAAGCTGGCACCATCGGCAGAACTAACGGAACCAGTCAAGTCTGACTTCTTCATCGTACCGTAACCAACGACAACAACGTCTTGCAGGGTGGTGTTCTCATCTTCCATGACTATTTCAATGGAAGTCTTGCCCTTGGCGTTGATAGTCTGAGTCTTCATGCCAATGTACGAAACCACAATGGGTTTGTTGGCAGTAAGTTTGATAGTGAAATTTCCGTCGAAGTCAGTCACACCACCGTTGCGCGTGCCTTGTTCCACTACGCTGGCGCCGATGACGGGCTCGCCTTGAGAGTCTTTCACGTTGACCTTAACGGTCTGTGCGCTGATGCTTCCTACAAATAGCAAGAAGGCTAACACAAGTGCACTTCGCATACTCTTTTTTACAGACATAAAATTAGTAGTTTTTTTAAGTATTAAACAAATTATATATATATTTGGGTGCAAATTTACAAAGAAATATTAAATAGACAAAAGTTTTCTGTAAATTTTTCCTGCAAACGTTTACGTTTGTCGTTTTTTTTCTTCAGGCTTAGTAAAAAGTGGCTGCCGTCTATATATAATATATAAGGTATGGGCGTGGGATGTGTAAAAAAATACGGAGACATCAACTGTGTCTCCGTATTTTTATGTTAGCTCGAGCTCGCTTAATTACGACCTTGAGCTGTTAGCTCGAGCTCGTTCCCGTTCGGAAGTGAGAACGAGCTCTCACTTCACTCACTTAATCACGACCTTGCGGCCATTGATGATGTAGAGGCCGCGGGTAGCCTTGTTGACACGCTGGCCGGCGAGGTCGTAGATGTTGCCGTCCATGCGGACTGGCTCAGCCATCTGTACACTCTCAATACCAGTGCCTTCGCCTACGGCTACAGCTTCGCTCAAACCACCCATTTCATTGGCGGCGCGTACTGTCCATACATCAGTATCTCCAGACCTGTTGGCAGCAGCGTTGCTGTTCAGCGTATTGGTGTCGAACTGAGTATCGGTAGTAGAAGCAACGGCATCGCCGTTCTTGCTGACAACATAGAGCAGTGAGTATTCGTTGCCCGTCCATGACAGGATGCCGTCCTCAAACTTCACATTTGTTACAGCAGGAGCTTGCTCGGTAGCGAGCGTGGGCTGCCAATCGCCATACATCTTTGACATGTCACTATACTCGGCAGCCTCCTCGGCAGTCAGAATAGGATTGTTCTCGTGTGTATCGGCAAAGATTTTCTTACGTCCGCTGAGGTCAATCTGAGAACCAGAAGAGGTCATCGAGTTGTACTCAGCGAAGCGTGCTGGCCAACCACCGCTCATCTCATTCCATCCAATGCCGGAAGGAACAACGTTCATCTTAGTGTCAATCCAAACAGCTACAGGCGTGCCGCTACCCCAAGGACGACCAAGGGTGTAGTTGCCGTCAACACCATCACCGTCACCGTTGATGACGCAATCCTTCATGACCCAACCAACCTTGGCAGGCTTAGAGGGAACGGCGCAGTAACCACCGGCAATCTGCTGGAACTCGACTTCCTTGAAGTAGATGTCGCCCTTACCGCAGATGTAGTCCGTACGGCCACGGATAACACCACCATCGAAGAAGTAGAGACCATTGTCGTTGTTAGAGGTCCAAGTGTCCTGATAACCGTGCAGGCATACATTCTTATAGATGTTCTTCGTACCACGATCCTGGATGGCGATGTCGCGTCCGCGAGCATCCTCCATGCCAGTCGATACCGTCAGATCTTGCCAGTAGAGGCCTGAAGCAGTATTGGTAATCTGGAACACATCACTGTTGCCAATACCATCGTACTTGCTGGTAGTTCCATACTGTCCTGCGAAGGTTGCATCGGCAGGGATAGCATTGGTGATGATGGTTGCGTCACGGTCCTCACCGATGAACGAGATGTTCTTACCAGAGATGAAGGTGATACATTCGGGAACCTCATAGCCGTTGCAGGTCTTCATGGTAGAAGACAGCGGTATGCTGTAAGTACCCTTCTTGATGAAGATGCGGAAGCGTGTGTTCTGATCATCACGGGTGTTAGCCGTATTGATAGCGGCGAGCAGTTCGTCAACGGTTGATACAGTGACATTATACGAAGTCTTTTCAACGACAGGACGCTCCATGGTAGTGAATGTCAGCGTGATGGCTTCGGCAATGTAGTTGTCGGTCAGGTCGCCGATGCTGTTAGCAGGCAGGTTGAAGGTGTACTCGGTTGCATAGTCCAGACCCTTGTACTCGAAGGTGGCAACCTTGCCGCTGATAGACGGGGTGAGCTCAGTGTCGCCCAGCGTAGCCTTGGCACCCTCGGCAGCCTTAATGCGCTCGTCGAATGTCAGCACAATCTTGCCGGAAGCAGAAGCACCAGTAGCCTTGTCAGCAGGAACGCTAGATACCAGTACGGGAGCTACGCCGTCGTTCACTAGTTTCGGAGTACCAGTGATGAAGAACATGGCCAGTGTGTTACCGTCGTTCTTTGAAGAAGCACCATCAACCTTAGAATTCTTGTCTGCAATCATGCGGATGAAGATTTCCTTCTTGTTGTTGCAAGCCTCGGGCAGCTGTTCGTTGAACGAAGCTACAGCCTTGGCACCAGTCATGGTGATGTTGCCGAACTTGGTCCACTCAGTACCATTCAGTGAGTATTCAGCATCGTAAGTCTGATAAGCGTTGTAGTTGTAGAGCATCTGGAACTGAACCTTGATGTCAGTGAAGGCTTCGGCATTGATCTTGGTCTGCCAGTGGTAGAGACCAACCTCACCTTCCTTAGAACCTGTTGTCCAGTTGACGGCAGCGCCCTTAAAGCTCTCGTAGCCACCCTTCTCGGTGCTCTTGTCGAGCCAGCTAGCTGCAGCACCCGTCTCGGTGTTAACCAGGTTCAGCGCATCAGCGTCGTTGTCCTGAGCGGCAAAGTCTGCCTTACGACCGCTGTTGCCAGCCTTATAGAAGTCCCAACCGGCAATGATGTCGGCCTGGCTGTAAGTAGCAGTGATGTTCTGAGCTTCACTCATAGTGATTTCCAACTCGCTGTTGGTGGTGCCGTTGTTCCAGTTGTTGAAGGTGACAAGACCCTCGTACTGGTTAGCGGTGAGAACGACCTTCTGACCAGCCTCGTACATCCACTTGCCTTCGACAACTTCAGGTGCGGGAGCAACGGTGACCATATAGTCGTTAGCTCCTTCGACGGTCAGGTTCAGTGCATAGGTCTCAACCTTCTGGAAGTTGGCTGTCAGCGTTTCATTGCTGTTGACTGTGTACTTGAACTTAGCTTCCTTAGAAACCTCCTCACCGGCAGCGTTGGTCCAGTTTACGAAGTCATAGCCGAAGTTTTCGGTAGCAGTCAGTGTGACCTCGCTGCCATCCTCATACTCGTCAGCCTTCGGGTAAGCGCTTACGCTACCTGCCTCCTCAGGATTGGCAGCAATAGCCAGCGAGTACATATCGACAGCGGCCTTGGTGCCGTTGACAATACCAGAGACGCGGACATCGGCAAAGCCTCCTTGTTTATCAGAAGCCAGACCTGTTGTTGCATAGAGGTCGAAGCTGCCAGTTGAAGCGAAGGCAGCCTGCTGCTCAGGAGTCAGATCAATGACAATCTCGTTGACAAGCGTAGCAGGCACTTCTGTCCACTTAAACTGTGCCATCTCTTGGCTGTCATCCCAATTGGCGCGGCGTGCGGTGTAGGTACCGAGAGTTGTAACATTACCGTCACCAGCCTTGGCAGAAACAACGACACCGTTCTCTTTGTTGGTACCGAAGCGCTGTACATACATCTTAATCTGAGTCGGGGTGAAGGTGATACCCTTAGCCGGCTTGATGTTCCAGTGCAGCTGTACGTTCTCACCTTTGAAGGTGACAAACTGCATTCCGTTATCGGGGTCTTTACTGCGAGAACCCGTTGCTACTGTTGCATTAGCGGGAGTGTATTCGAACGAAGCAACTGAAATGGCAGCTTCTGCTTCTGTATTGATGTTCTTTGCATTCAGGTCGATATTGCCATCAACCAGCATAGGCCACTCAATGGTAGCGTTGACATTGTCGAAGGTCTCCTCGCCGCCCTGGCTCTGCACAACAGGCAGTACCACCTGGATGTAGCGGTAGTAAGAGCCGTCATCGCCAATAACTACATCAATCGTCTCGGCATTGCCTGCAATCTCATAGCTGATGGTCTTACCGCTGGTGTAGTCGCTTTGGCCATCAATCGTAGTAGCTGTCTTGCCGCTAGCTCCTAATTCATTAAAAGCCTCAATGCTGACAGTAGCACCCTTGCAAGAAGGAACAGTCCACTTGGTTCCCTTGTTCAGTTGTGCCCAATCGTTCCAGTTGCCGTTAGCAAACTTACCTCCATTGTTGGTATCGAAGTCTGCCTTCACGTCAATGGTCTTGCCATTAACATTAGCCTGAGCAACCCAGATACCTGTTGCATTCTGATAAGAAACAGTGGGAGCACCATCCTGACGCATGAAGTCAAATTTCAGTGTAACAGTTTCTGTGCGGTCTGCAAGACTTACTTCATTCTCCGTGAATACTGGAGTCAGTGTAACTGTCTCAGCATCGGGAGCCGTAATAGTCTCGCCAGTTGAATAAGTGTTGGTACCGTCAGTCCAGCCTGTCAGAGTAGAACCTTCCTTGTAGAGTGTGAAGTTCTTGGGCAAAGTGTACTCCTTGCCGATTGGTACGATGTCAGAAGCAGGAGCAACACCCTGGGCACCACTATTTGCTGCGTCGAAAACAAACTTTACATCGCTGGGGATGTCCTTCGGGTCTACTTTCTCTACAGCGAAGTAGGGGACATATGAACCACCAGCGATAGTCAGCGTGGTAGCAACATCCTGCTTGTAGTAAGCAGAAACGATATTTGTTTCCTTGTTGTTGTGGTAGCAAGCACCAGTATTGGTGTTGAACGTAGCAACGGTAGCGTCTTCGGCATTTTTGACAGTTACGTCGCCACCCCATGCGCAGGTACCGAATGTAATCTTAACAGGACCCTCAACCTTCACGGTAGCCGAGAAGTTCGAAATACCATGCTCGTTGCTGTGGTATTTACCAGTGATGACAGCATTTGCCGTCTTGTCATCTGCGGCAACACGGGTGAAGGTACCATCGTTGTTCATCTTCAGACCGTATGTGCCACTTTCATCTTTAGCAAAGAAACTTCCATTGGTGAAGTCTGCCTTGATGTCAACAAAACCAGCAGCATCCTGATTGGGTGCAGGATATATAGCCTTTAACCAACGATAGTATGAGCCACCCTGAATCTCGATGGACATCTCAGAAGAGCTGCCATTGTAGGTATAGGTGTTCACATTGTCTGCATAGGCACCAGCTTCGCCGTTGAAGGTTGTATTGCTGTTGTCATTCATGGAGTATGTAGAGTACTCAGCACCCTTATAGGCAGGCAGTACAAACTTGGTGCCGCTGTTGATTTGTGCCCAGTCTTGCCATGAACCGTTAGCCAGCTTACCGCCATTGTTGGTGTCGAAGTCGACTTTCATATCAATGGTCTGGTCGCCAATGGCAATCTGTGTTACATAGATGCCGGTCTTGTTCTGATAGTTCAGCATGGGAGCACCATTTTTCTGCTGGAAGTCCCAAACAGCAGTTACTTCAGCTGTACGCTGCTCGAAGCTGACAGTGTTGGCAGTGAAGACAGGAGCCAAGGTCATATTCTCGTTGACGGTAACCTCTTCGCCAGCCTTATACTGCTTGGTTCCATCAGTCCATGCAGTCAGGGTCTTACCCTCAATGAAGAGTGTACGGTTAGCAGGCACAACGAATGTCTTGCCAATCTCAACGGTCAACTCTCCTGGGGCAACACCTTCTGCACCAGCATTAGCGACATCAAAGGTAACCTTGGCATCGTTGGGAATGTCCTTCGGGTCTACTTTCTCTACAGCGAAGTAGGGGACATACGAACCACCAGCGATAGTCAGCGTAGCTGCCTCGCCTTTGTAGTATGCAGATATGATATTCGTTTCCTTGTTGTTGTGGTAGCAAGCACCTGTGTTGGTGCTAAAGGCGTTGACAACTTCTATACCCTCGGCATTCTTTACGGTGACATTGCCACCCCATGCGCAGGTACCGAATGTAATCTTAACAGGACCCTCAACCTTCACGGTAGCCGAGAAGTTCGAAATACCATGCTCGTTGCTGTGGTATTTACCAGTGATGACAGCATTTGCCGTCTCGTCATCTGCGGCAACACGGGTGAAGGTACCATCGTTGTTCATCTTCAGACCGTATGTGCCACTTTCATCTTTAGCAAAGAAACTTCCATTGGTGAAGTCTGCCTTGATGTCGCGGAAGCCAGCAGGAGTGCTTGCTGCTTTCTTGTAGATTTTGATGTAGGTGATTTGGGTGTTATGGCCACTTGTCACCATCAACTTGTAGATGTTGCCTGCTGCTTGATAGTCGCTGGCAATTTCGTAGGTATTGGTGACATTCTGGGCTCCTGTCGTCTCTGTGCTGGCGGCATTTTCGCCCACAAAGATATTCTGCGTTACGGATGCCGAAGCACCCGAGGAGCCAACCACTTCGATTTTGCTCACGTCGAAGGTGAAGGCTGGCAGTTCAAGATAGGAGTCTTTCTTACCCAAGATGAGGTAGCCGTTGTTCATCTTGTAGTTGGTAGTTGAATAGAGTTTGATGGTTGTTGTTCCATCAGTGAATGAACCAAGATCCTTGTTGGTACCGCTTGTCGGAATGTTCCAGTTGCTCTGACTGGTAAAGTCGAGCGTTACCTCAGGTTCTTGTGCAAACATTACGCCCCAAAGCATGGTTAGCATACTGAGAAGCGAAAAACGTAATAGTTTGTACTTCATAATTTGTTGTTTTTAAAATGTTAGTAAATATAAGTTGTATTGTCGATTTAGATTAGTTTCAGCCTACAAAGATACTCATTGTTTTTTAAATAAAAAAGGATTAAAAGATAAAAAAACAAAAAAAGCGCCCCGTAAACGTTTGCGAGGCGCTGTAATCTTATAATTCTAATTCTTCATCTTTCATCTTTCATTTTTCATCTTTTCCTCCGAGCCAGCGGTTCAGCCAGTTGAAGTAGGTGCGCTGCCACAGGATGCCGTTCTGGGGCTTGAGTACCCAGTGGTTCTCGTCGGGGAAGACGAGGAACTCGGCGGGCAGTCCCTTCATGCGGGCGGCATTGAAGGCCTGCATGCCCTGGGTGTAGTTGATGCGGTAGTCCTTCTCGCCGTGGATGCAGAGGATGGGGGTGTCCCACTTCTCCACATTCTTGTGCGGTGAGTCGTGGTAGGTCTTCTTGGCACGTGGCATCTGCGGACGGTGCCAGTAGGCTTCGTCGTACTCCCAGTTAGAGAACCAGTTCTCTTCGGTCTCGAGGTACATGGCAGCGAGGTTGAAGGCGCCGTCGTGAGCAATGAAGCACTTGAAGCGCTTCTCGTGGATGCCAGCCAGCCAGTAGACGCTGAATCCACCGAAGGAGGCTCCGACACAGCCCAGCTTGTCGCGGTCTACATAGGGCAGGTTCTGGGCAGCATCATCAATGGCGCTGAGGTAGTCTTGCATGCACTGACCAGCCCAGTCGCCTGAAATCTGCTCCTTCCACTCCTGGCCAAAGCCGGGCAGTCCGTGGCGGTTGGGGGCTACGACCACATAGCCGTGAGAAGCCATTATCATGAAGTTCCAGCGATAGCTCCAGAACTGGCTGACGGGTGACTGCGGTCCTCCCTCGCAGAAGAGCAGGGTGGGGTACTTCTTCGTCTCGTCGAAGTTTGGTGGCAGCACCAACCAGACCAGCATCTCCTTGCCATCGGTGGTCTTCACCCAGCGCTGTCGTACCGAAGGCTTGTCCAGCTGGTCGAGTATGTGGCGGTTCTCGAAGGTGAGCTGCTGTGCGGTAGCGGCTTTGTCCTTCTTCTGTGGGGTAATGATGTACAGGTCGGCGGGTGCGGTGTAGTTATGGCGCTCCATGAGCAGCTGCTTGCCGTTGTTCATCAGCTGCAGTGAGCCGAAGTCAGCCCATTCGTTGGTGAGTTGCTTTACCTCGCCTTTCCAGTTGACAGCATACAGGTTCTCGGTGCCGTGCCAAACGCTGATGAAGTAGAGCAGGGCATCCTTGCTGTCGCTCCAGCAGAAGGCATCGACATCGCTCTTCCATTCTATATACTTCTTCTCGCCGCGCTGCATGTCATAGATGCACAAGCGGTTGAGGTCTGCCTCGTAGCCGTCGCGTGCCATTGACAGCCATGCACAGTACTTGCCGTCGGGCGAGAACTGCGGGTTCTGGTCGTAGCCGACATTGTTCTTCAGGTTTTCGGGAGCGTTGACAGCTTGTATGGCAAGGGTGACGGTGGGGTCGCATTTCGGTGCCATATAGTCGGCAGGCTTGCAGAGGTTCTTGGTCTCACGCGTACCTATATTATATAAGTAGATGTCAGAGTCGGTAGAGATGGAGTACTCCAGTCCCGTCTTCTTGCGGCAGGTATAGGCAATGGTCTTCGAGTCGGGACTCCATGCCAGCTGTTCGATGCCGCCGAAGGGCTCCATCGGACACTCGTACGGTTCGCCGTCGAGGATGTCGGTGCCATTGGTGCTGACGGATAAACCGTCACCCACGGTGAAGAGGAAGGGGTGCTGGATGCTCTCCACATAGTGATCCCAGTGACGGTACATGAGGTCGGTGACCAGGCGTCCTGTGGCTTTCGGCAGGTCCTTCGGGTTCTCCTTGATGATTTCGTGGAAGGGCAGGCTCTTGAGGATGATGACCTTCTGGCGGTCGGGCGAGAAGAGGAAACCCTCTACCTTGCCGTCGGTCTTCGACAGCTGGCGGCGGTTGCTGCCGTCAGCATTCATTGCCCATATCTCTCCGCCGGTGCAGAAGGCAATGGTGTTGGCATCCAGCCATGCGGGGTCGGTCTCGTTCTTGTTGCCGGTAGTCAGCAGCTGTTGACCGGTACCGTCGCTGTTGATGACATAGAGCACCTGGTGGCTCTTGTTCTGCTTGACGGAGTAGTAAGCTACCTGGTAAACCACCTTCTTGCCGTCGGGCGAGGCCTGGTGGCTGCCGATGCGCCCCATAGCCCAAAGGGCTTCGGGTGTCATCAGCCGGCTGTTGAGCTTGATATTCTGTTTTCCTATCACTTCTGTTGTCTGTGCTTGCATGCTGCCCAGCACTGTCAGTGTCAGAACAGCTAAGGTTAATAATTTCTTCATCGCTTTTAGCATTTTGGTACAAAGGTACAATAAAAATCAAAGATACAAGACGAAAGACAAAAAAAATTTGTATCTTTGCACTGTATTTTACAAAAATATAATGAAACGAACCATATACCTATTACTCTTTGCCGCTGTACTGCTGATGGTAGGATGCACGAGCAAAGAGGCTCGACGGAAAGCCCAGATGGAGGCCGTCGACAGCCTGACAAGTATGATTTACGACATCATGGGGGAAGACCCCAGTCGGGCATTGGACTTTGTAGACAGCCTGCAGCGCGCAGGCGTCTATTCAGAAGCACATGCCAACTGCCGACGGGCGCAGATCTATTCGGAAATGTACTTGCCGCGCATATCGGAAGTCTATGCGCTGAAAGCCCTGAAGGACGACCAGCTGAAGAAAGACACTAACCAGTACTTTTTTGCCTATAACCTGCTGATTAACAGCGTGCAGAATGTAGACAACACGGAGAAGACGCTCAAGTATGCAACGGAGGCACTGGAGCAGACCAAAGGACACTCGCGTCAGTTGGTGAAGGCCTATGCTGCCGACTTTATGAGTAGCATTGCCAGTTGCCAGTTCCGTCTAGGCTATCATCGTGAAGGCAACGAAAGCTATGAGCAGGCCTACCGGATGTACGAGGAAGTGCTGAGGAACAAGACCAGTTTTTCGTGGATATATCCTGAGTTTGTTATGACCAGCGATGCCGTCAATGACCATGTGGCTATTGACAGTCTGGTGATAGCTGCGAAATGGGTGAAACGCATGACGGCAGTGTTCGACCGAACCGTCGGTTGTCAAGATATTCCCAGTCATGTCAAGGACGACTGTACAGCACAGAAGGAAATCACGTTGGCAAGATATTATGCCAGTCACCATCAGTACAAGGAAGCCAATGCCCATTACCAGCGGTTCCTGCAGACAAACATCTCGAATACGGAGATAGGCTGCAAGATGGTGTCGTCCTATCTGGAGCAGACCGGTCGCTGGCAGGAACTGGAGCAGGCAGTAGAGAAGACTGACAGCTTCTTCATCAAGAACGCGTCGCAAAGCAATATCGACTATCTCATCAACGTCTTAGGGCGTAAGTATAATGTGCAGGAGCGGTTGGGACATCACGCGGCAGCCGTGCAAACCGCCCGACAGCTTATCACGTTGCTTGATACCGTCAAGGAGCAAAACCTGAAGGATAATGCCGCCGAGCTGGCTGTCATCTACAAGACGCAGGAGAAAGACCAGCAGATAGCCGAGCAGCAAGCTGACCTGTCGCACCAGCGGCTGATAGCTGTATTGGTGGCATTCTTCTTGGTGGTGGTGTTCTTCGTTATTTATACTCTCTTCCGCCGTAAGGCCGCCAAGCGACTGGCTGCTGTGTCGGCCCAGAAGGAACGTTATGAGAGCGAGCTGCGCATTGCCCGCGACATCCAGATGTCGATGGTGCCCAACGACTTCCCTAAATATGACGGATTAGACCTCTATGCCCAGATGACTCCAGCCCGTGAGGTGGGAGGCGACCTCTACGACTGTTTGCTGCGGGGTGACAAACTGTACTTCTGTGTCGGTGATGTCTCAGGCAAGGGTGTGCCTGCCTCGCTGTTTATGGCTCAGACACTGCGTCTGTTCCGTGCTTTTGCCAAGCGGGGCTATGCTCCTGCCGTCATTGCCACCCGCATCAATGACGAACTGTCGGAAAACAACGAGAACCTGATGTTTGTCACGATGTTCATCGGTTTGCTTGACCTCACAACGGGACATCTGGACTTTTGCAACTGCGGACATAATCCGCCCGTTCTTAACGGCAGCTTTATGCAGATGGAGCCCAATGCGCCTATTGGCCTGTGGCCCCACTTGGAGTATGTCGGCGAGTGCATAGACAGCATCAAGGGGCAGCCTATGCTGGTGTACACCGACGGTCTGAATGAGGCCGAGAATCGGCAGCAGGAGCAGTTTGGTGATGCAAACATGCTCAGCATCCTGCAGGAACAAGCCTTCGGCAGTGCCCGCCAGCAGATAGAGCGGTTGGATGCTGCCGTCAAAAAATATCGTCAGGGTGCCGAACCGAACGACGACCTGACGATGCTGTGTCTGAGGGTGAGCTAGCGCCTTGCTTCTCATCGGGAAAACCGATGAGCACGGACGGGGGTCACTTCTTCCTGACGGGGTCGCAGGTGAGCCCGCAACCCAGTTTCTTGAAGATTTTGCGGTCGACCTCGGAGAGCATGACGGTGCTGTGAACCTGGCAGCCGCGCAGCTGTGGCAGCTGTGCCAAGGCTTTGCGGCACATCTCTGCCAGTGCGGTGTCCCACTGTCCGGAGCGCTCGTCGTGTTGTGACAGCACGGACAGTGCCACCAGAACCTCGTCGGTATGCAAGCGTGGATTCTTGCCGCCCAGGTATTCTATCTTTGTTTTTTGGATAGGTTCAATCATAGACTGCGGAATGAGCTTTACCTCGTGACCGATGCCAGCCAGGTGCTTGGTGGCATTGATGAGCAGGGCTGCCGAACAGCCGAGCAGTGGTGAGCTCTTGGCAGTGATGATGGTGCCGTCCTGCAGCTCCATGGCTGAGGCTGTGTGTCCGCTGAGTTCCTGTTTGGCTTGTGCGGCAACGGTGACGCGTCGGTAGGCGGTGGTAATCTTAGCCTGATTGAAGAGCATGAGAATCTTGTTGACCTCAGCCTCGTTGTCGGCACCGTCGGCAAGCTTGTTGGTGGCATCGTAGTAGCGGCGTATAATCTCTTCGCGGCTGGCATTGCAGCACACCTCGTCATCGGAGATGCAGAAACCCACCATGTTGACACCCATGTCGGTGGGTGACTTATAGGGGCTGCCACCGTAGATGCCCTCGAACAGGGCGTTGAGCACGGGGAATATCTCGATGTCGCGGTTGTAGTTGACGGCAATCTTGTCGTACGCCTCCAGATGGAACGGGTCAATCATGTTGACATCGTTGAGGTCGGCGGTAGCCGCCTCGTAGGCAATGTTGACGGGGTGCTTCAGTGGCAGGTTCCAGACGGGGAAGGTCTCAAACTTGGCATAACCGGCACGGATGCCCCGTTTGTTCTCGTTATAGAGCTGGCTGAGACATACCGCCATCTTGCCGGAGCCAGGACCTGGAGCGGTGACAATGACGAGTTCGCGGGTGGTCTCCACATAGTCGTTCTTGCCAAAGCCTTCATCGGAGGCAATGAGTTCGACATTGTGCGGATAACCGTCTATCAGGTAGTGTACGTAGGACCGGATGCCCAGTCGCTCCAGGCGGTGGCGGAACTGGTCGGCGGCATGTTGTCCGTTATAGTGTGTGATGACTACCGAGCTCACCATGAAGTCGCGCTCCATGAACTCCTCACGGAGTCGCAGCACGTCTTCGTCATAGGTGATGCCCAAGTCTGAGCGTACCTTGTTCTTCTCGATGTCTTCGGCACTGACGACAATGACAATCTCCAGCTGGTCGCGCAGTTGTGCGAACATGCGCAGCTTGGAGTCGGGCTTGAACCCTGGCAGCACGCGGCTGGCGTGATGGTCGTCAAAGAGCTTGCCGCCCAGTTCCAGGTACAGTTTGCCGTCGAACTGTGCTATCCTCTCGCGGATGTGCTCCGACTGTATCTTGAGGTATTTCTCGTTATCAAAACCAATCTTCATCTTCTGCGCTGTTTTTGCATTTCTTCTGCTTGTTTCTGCATGGCTTCCAGACGGGCAGCCAGTCCGCTTTGCTTCTTAGGATTATTCTTGTTAGCCTGGTAGTTGGCTTCCAGTATTGCCAGCAACTTGGCATCATCAGTGGTCTTGCGGAGCGTGTACATGATGGCTGCCGACATGAACAGCGAGACGAAGTAGTAGAAGTTCAGACCGCTGGAGTAGTCGTTGAAGATAAAGAAGAACATGAGCGGCATGATGTACATCATCCACTGCATCATCTTCATCTGTTCAGCCTGCTGCCCCACCATCTGGTCTTTCTGCTGCTGCATGGAGAACCATGTGTACAGCAGCTGGGCGGCACAGAACAGGATGCAAGTCAGCGAGAGGTGGTCGCCGATGCCCCAGATGTTGGTGCCCCATTCCATGATGGGGTCGTAGGTCGAGAGGTCCTTCATCCAAAGGAACGACTCGCCACGCAACTGTATGGCGTTAGGCACGAAGAAGAACATAGCCAGCCAGATAGGCATCTGGATGAGCATGGGCAGACAGCCGCTCAGGGGGCTGACCCCGTACTTGGAGTAGAGCGACATCATCTCCTGCTGCTTCTTCATCTGGTCCTCGGGTTTGTCGAGGTGTTTCGTAGCCTCCTCGAATTTAGGCTTCAGCACACGCATCTTGGCACTGGACATATAGCTCTTCTTCACCATCGGGAAAGTGATGGCCTTGAGCAGCAGGGTGATGAGTATCAGCACGATACCCATGTTCAGTCCCAGTCCTGTCAGCCAGTCGAAGACATAAAGCGTAAACCAGCGGTTAATCCAGCGCAGCAGCCACCAGCCCAGGTTAACCAGTTGTTCCAGGTCGAGGTCTTTGCCAAAGGTGCTCTGCTGTTCCACGTCTTGTATGAGTCGGAAGTTGTTAGGCCCGATGTACATCTCGAACTCAGAAGCCTTCTGTCCTGTGGGGTCGAAGGCCGTCTTCAGCTTGGCATCAAACTGTTTTAGGTAACCAGAGCCCTTCTGGTCTTGTACGCTTGAGAGCGTGGCACCACCCATGAAATCGTCCTTCGATATCAGTGCTACGCTGAAGAACTGGTTGCGGAAGGCCACCCAGTCGAGGCGTTCCTCGATGGTCTTCGTCTTATCGGAAGTCTCCGACAGGTTGTCGGTACCGCTGTCAGATTCCTTGAAGAACAGACCCGTATAGCGGCTCTCAAACGAGAAACCTCTCTCCTGTTGGCGACAGTGGTCGTTCCATTCTATCTCCACTTCCTTATATGACGGTGCGAAGAAGCCTGCCATACCCTTGACCTGCATCGACATTGACAGCAGGTAGTCCTTTCCCAGCCGGTAGTTCAGTTCTACGGTGCCACCGTTCTGTGCCGTTGCCGTCATGGTGACGGTGGTGTCGGTGACGTTGCTAGGGGTGAAGTAAAGGTCTTGTGTGACAATGTTCTCCTGCTTGCCCGCCAGCATGAAGTTCATCTGGTGGTCTTCCTTGTCAAACAGCGTAACGTTGTTTGTACTGTCAATGCTCTTGAAGTCCTTGATGACAGCCTTGGTCAGTGTGCCGCCCTTCGTGTCGAGGGTCAGCTCCAGTTTGCTGTTCTTCAGCACCACCTGCTCGGAGGTGCCGTGCAGGGCAGCATAGAACAGGGCAGTGGTGTCTCCTGACAGTGTGTCGGCAGCAGCCTGACTGCTAAGGGTGCTCTTGGCTTTCGTCTTTGTCTCCGCAGCTTTCTCCGCTTCAGCCTTGGCAACGGCGCTGATGCTGTCTTGCTTGCGCTGTGCCTCTACCTGTTCGGCACTGGGCTGGTTGTACCACATGAAGGCCGCCAGCACCAGGGCAATGAGGATAAAGCCTGTAATGTTGTCTCTATTCATATTTTTACTGTTGTAATTATACCTTATTTAAATAACAAGGTGCAAAGGTACGAATAAGCGAGCACAAAACAAAACAAAAAACTAATTTTTTTCCCACCAGTCGGCTCAATCGTTCAATCGAGCCGACTCAAACGATCAATCGAGCCGACTCAAACGATTGATCGAGCCGACTCAAGTAAATTCTTTCGTTTTGTGCTTGACTTTTCCTGATTTCACTAGACACTTTTTCTCTTCATTAGCTGAAACAGTAGACAGTTGTTTAGGAGTCGTACAGAATCGATAGACACAAGCGAAAAAGCCGTGCTGTTTTTGTTGACACTTCAGTCATGCTGGACACGCAGAGCCCGGGCTGGCTTGTTCGGCAAAACTGGATGCCCCTCGATGGGGCATTCAGTTTTTT
>Ga0247609_10000203_pt1 | contig 87407 bp, 174 predicted proteins | sample 172DNAGHGlowgp2_FD_193487 | JGI IMG/M metagenome (GOLD analysis project Ga0247609, IMG submission 193487) | Sheep rumen microbial communities from Palmerston North, Manawatu-Wanganui, New Zealand - 1728 DNA GHGlow gp2 | ecosystem: Host-associated > Mammals > Digestive system > Stomach > Rumen ...
CGGGGTCCGGATATACATGCATTATAGGTAACTATGCGTATTACGCAGTCAAGCCGGATGTGACAGTATATGCAGGTAGTGGAACTAAATATGTAGCGAACGCAAGGCAGTACTGTGTAGCGGGTGCGACCTCTTCATCGAGTAAATGTGGTGATTTCTCCAACAATTATTGTAGTCCAAGCTCAAATTATTATCGAGTGACTACTACATGCACTTGTACAAAAGCACCAACTATTTGTGAGCATGAAGGCGTAGGCAGCATTAATCGATTCGCATTAAGTGCAGGCACTGTATCCTGCACCTACTCAGGTACTCTAACGAATGGCGCCTTACCTACACCGACACAAGTGGCATCTCATACAGGTGTTGCGATATGCAATAATGGCATTATTGGACTCAGTTGGAAGAATTGTTCAACAGGTCGTTGTGCTCCTTACGGGGCTACATGTGCAACGGCTTTTACTTGCAATGATTTTTCAGGATATTGGACGTATTCCTCCCTTGATAACCCAACACTTTATTTTGCATTTAGTCGTACAAGCTGTGGTGATTGCTGGTTAAATGCTACAATGGCCTCCTCATGTTATGGAGGATCTAATCTTTATTATACGTTCTGTGGGACAGGAATTTGTAGTACCAAGTTTTGGTGGAGATGTGAAATTGCTACAGAAAGCCATAATAGTTATCTCTATCCTACTACGAGTATTGAAATAACAATAAAAGTGAGATGTAGTTCAGGGTGCACATATAACACCAATTGTTCCCTTTACATACTAGTATGCTCTGTCCATGGTTATAATGTTAGATACTTTTATACTTCAGGAAATGCGGGTTGCCCTAATCTAGGTAGTTTTACAGATGGGTCTCAGCCGGCTGACAAAACAATTACGTGGGCATGTTTATACCGTGATTTATATTTCAACAAATAGGAGATGTCGGATGGTTATAGATATACATGATTTAACCTCGTATACTGAAGGTCAACATTTGATACTATTCACGGTTACGAAAGACACTGTGAATTTCCTTCGCCTGTATAAAGAGAAACAACCAAATTTTACTATAAAAGCAATCATAGACGTCTCTATGGATGTAAGACCAAACGTAAAGACATTGATTGATGAGACACGTGGGGATATTCCTCTTTATACGGATTTGACTGTATTTGATGATATTGTTGAGGACGGTGACCTGATTATTCAGTTTGAAAGTCTTACTTATCACAAGAGGCTTGAGGCTCAGATAGAACAATTCGATTGTTATAAATGGAATACAGTGGAATTTAAACCAAAGATAGAAGAGATTTATCGACACTATATAGATATTGAAGGTGGGTACGAGTGGAACTTTGCTATGCACCACAAATACTATGCATTTCTTAACACGTGGATACTTCTTTATCATAATGTTCGGTTTATGACAAGTGTAAATCAGTTTGCGTATATAGGTACGATGCTCAATAGCTCTATGGATGATGAAGTTCAGTGTCAGAAGATAGATGACAATTTGTATAACATGTTCCCATACGACGCCTTAGATTTCACAGCTGACAGTTTATCTATATCTATCTACGAATATTGTTACAAGAAAGTCAGAGACCAAAAAGTTCATTTCGTATTCTCAACAGATTTCGCGGGTGGTAAATTTAACTATATATTCAAGAACCACTATAGAATGTTAATTCCTAATCTTTGGGTGGCGGTTATAGATCCGTCAAGCTATTATGACGCTTCAAACGTCCCCGCTATTTCCATACACAAAGCATTAGTTCAACGAGAATATATGGAAGGACATGATACTGATATCTATGTAAAAATGGAAGGCAGTCTCTTGACTTATACATACAACTTTCTTCTTGAAGGGAATTTATCACCTGACTTACAACACATATTCTCATTCTTTCACGATTACGTTGTAGAGATCATTCACAAGGATACGGAAACGCAAGAGGAGCTTCAGCCTTTGATAGCTGAGTTCTGTAAAATGCATTATATAGACCCGACTAGGGTAAAACTAATAACTAATCACAACAATTCTGAATATTTTACCATAGATCAATAAGAGGTACACATTATGGCAAATTCTCAAATTATATACAACCGCTATCAAGGTCGTTGGGCACCTTCGGGTCAAATGACTGTAGATGCACCGGACATGGCAACAGCAGTTAGACTCATGAGTATAAAAAAAGGTGAACCCATACATGTGGCGACTCTTGAAACTAATGTTTATATTGCCGCATCTGTTCCATCAGCTACTTTTGTTACTGAAGCAAGGTGTGGGGATATTTCAGGTGATAGTATAGGAAACGTTTATCCGGCATCATCCACAGTTCCGATTGGTAATACTGTGTATCTTAACGCAGTGCCAACCGATCAGTATGAGTTTGTAAATTACACGAATGAATCCGGAAAAGTCTTAGCTACAACTTCTGAATATAAATTTGTTATCATGGAAGACATTCGTGTTATAGCAAATTTTAAGGAACGAGAATTTGATCCTAAAGACTTATCCATTGATCCGATCATATCAAAGCTGCTCAGAGTAAATCATGATGACGGTAACTACGAAAAGTCACAGTATAATCAAGACCATATCTCAGTTACAACAGCTCTTGAAGACGGCATGGTAATGGCTACAGTAACAGGGGATATAAATAATCTTAAGTCCTTTACATCAACTTCAGGCATGGGTGTTGCAAAATGGATTGGAATCTTAGTCAATACTCAGGAAGACTACACAAAGACCAGTATCTACTATAATGGAGCTATGTTACCTGATTCTGAATTTACTGACGCTAACTATTTGGGTGTTCCTGGAAATGGCACTTTTATCTTATGGCTCAAGGCCGAGGAAATAGCCGTGTCACCGAAACTTATAAATGTATACACGACCGACAAACAGAAAAAAGTCTATATTAATATCAGTTTCAAAAATACAGATCAATAATATATTTTCTGTTATTATGCTTGACAAATGTTAATAATTGTGTTATAATATATTGTGAGCCCAAGAAGGTACAAAGGCTTAAAAGTACTACGTCGCATGTAGGTCTAGAGGAAGTTCCTTAGGATGTACCATTATAAAAAGCTGTTATGAGTAGACAGTAAGGTCCGATGCAATACCTTTAAAAACTCATTGTTATAGGTTCGCTGGACTCTCCTTAAAAGCCCACCCTGGCATATCTCGGCCTGGTTATCATGAGTGGTACGGATAATGATAACGTGGTGCATTGCATGCAGACTGTGTGGAACACACCTAAAGAACGGAGAAACTTTATCGAGTGGGTCTTCTTGCCGTAAGGCCCTAAGTGACGTGCCCACAAACGGAGCCTGCGTTATCGAGGGAAAGTATATCGGACAACTCTGAGTCACGGGAGTCATAAACGGTGACGGTATTATTGCCTCTATCATTCTAGCGTGGTAGAGGTATTTTTCTAAGAAGAGGTAGTAATTATGAACTTCTATCAATACTCACAATTAACCTCACGTACAGACCCATACCTTGAGCTTATACGTAAGAACATACGTTTGGACCCACATCCGGACAACAATAAACCCTTTAAGTGGGGTGACGTTATCCTACGTACAGGCATGGCGTCGTGTTCTGAATTTGCAGTTTACATGTGCATGACGTATCTCGAACGTGGGCTTACATCTACGATCGCAAGTATAGGCTTTCATGACAAGTCAAGGAATTATAGTCGATCTCACATCATATGTCTTGTGAAGATGGATGACGGGATAACTATACGTAATTACATTGACAAAGGTGAGTATGAGACGAAGCACTACAAAACAAACAACTTTGTAATGGCTATACGTGAGTACATGAATCACTTCATCCCACGTATGTTAGAACATTATGGCATAAGTGAGGATATGGATCAGCACTATCTCATAGCTAGTCCAGAGAAAATGCAGAGGTTACTACCAGCTTTATACGGTAAATCTATTTCACAGAAGGAGTTACTCAAGAAAGTGGGCGTAGACTATTCATCGATTAGGAGGAAATAGAAAATGAGAAAGTTTAAGATGTCAATATTTGAAGAAGAAGAAGGCGTTTGGTCAGCACGTCGAACGATTGCACTAATGTTTTCGTTCTTGCTGATTTTAGCGACGATCTTTATTTTTGTATTCCACGTAGTATGGGATTGGAAAGTTTACCTGGTTCTATTAGGCATTCCAGCTTTGATTATCCTCTTATGTCTCTTATTTACGACTTGGTCCGACTTATCGATGGTGGTGAGTTGGAAACAAGGAAATGTAGAATCAAAGCAAAAACAAGATCCCAACTCTACGCTTGAAACGAAACCTGACCCTAACGAATTATAACGGAGTAAGTATGCTATATGATAAAAATGATGAAACGTACGGGCCATTGGGCTTTCTTATGCTTATTGTGCTCTGTTTTTTGCTTCTCGTCCTATGCTCAGGGTGTAGTAGTGGAGCAGACGCAGTTGAACCAGATATCATTAAGCTTGAAAGAAGAATTGCAGAACTTGAAACAATCAACCGAGAGCTTACAGAACGACTTGATAGCACAACAACTAGCATTGGAAGAACAAAAGAGATTACTGACCAATGCCGAGATCGAATTGAGCGTATCCAAGAAACGGCTAGAGGAATCAATGATATCGTTACAAGAGTCGAATACTTATTTACTCAGTATGAATACGAAGTTTCAAGATTGCTCAGCGAAATTGATACGAGCGGAGCATACGATATCGATACTAGCCAAGATTAATATTACACTAGCCATTATCTTAGGAGTTATGCTAGTTTACAAGATCATAGCCATCGTGCTTAGATGCCGTGGAATAAAGCTTCCATGGATTCTTGATTTGTTATTTTAGGAGTTCAATCATGTCAACATCAGTGCAAAAGTTCATCTACTCACAGAAGTTCCATCCATTAGTGGGGATGACGTATGACACAAAAACAAACCATACGCGAACAATAGATGAACTCTTAAGAGATCGTAAGGGCATATGTTTCGATTTTGTCAACTATTTATATTTTAAGAATGGTAAGACTGGACATTGTTACTTCATGTGGTTTAATAACAAAGACATGAACACGCATACGATTTACGTGACTGACGACATGTACAAGATAGAAGCTACGCCTAATCCTGATGAAGGCAAATTAAGGGTAGTATACATTGATCGAATACCATCTGTTGAGTCCGTGGTCAAAAGACTTGTAAGACAAATGACGGATGGTAGATGTTATCATAAATCAGAGCCACTATATTGATTTTGTGAATACACTCCTAAGAATAAAGCACAAACTATCACACAATTCATAAATGATAGATTCGATGAGAATGGATGGGACTAACGTAGGAGGCTAACGTATGTCAACGCAACTTCTTTATCACCTATCAACGATAGCAGAAACTTTAGTTGTAGCTAGGAACAACCCTACTGCTAGAGACACGGCCTCGTTTACAGTAACTTTCCAAGACGGATCAGCATCAGGGTGTTGTATTGTCACAAAAGATAATACAGGAACCCCAAATGTAAGAACAGCATTAATAGAGAAGATATTAAAACCATAACACAAGAGGAATTCCAATGAAGGTATATAGATACATAGATTTTAGTCAAGTCACACTAGACTATTATAACTTTGCTCTTACTGGTTTCTTTAAGGGATTGGGTGGACGATTTAAAGAGTTGCGAAGTGATTTAGGTAAAGGAAAAGAAACTTATAACGCATTGAAAAATTGGGCTAAGGATGATATTAGGAGAGATACTAAGTCTGCTAAAAGATTCGATCGTATGGGTAATGATATGATTGAAACTAGCAAGTCTACTTTAAATAATGCGATTGACCCCGACAGTCCTTTTTACCTTACAAATAAGTATTGGGCTGAACAACAAAGAATCGCAGGGAAATATAACTTAGCTGATGCTCAAAGGTACAGAGAACGGGTTCAAGAATCCAAGGACAAGATTCAGAGTTACAAGGATACCTATAAACAAAGAAAGAAAGATGCTTGGAATAAATTCTGGCATCCTGGATCTAAAGAAACCGAAACTCCATCATCCACACCTTCTGGTACACCAACTCAAACGACACAGCCATCTACAACGGGTTCAACCGCAGGCAATTCTTTGGGACAAAACAAGTTCACAGCAAACAGTCAAAACAATACTGGCATGAACCAAATGAATGGTCAGATGATGAATAGTGGTATGAATCAGATGAATGGCCAAATGATGAATAGTGGTATGAACTACAATAATAGCATGGGTTATAATATGAACAACGGTATGAACTACCATAATGGTATGGGCTATAACATGAACGGTCAAATGATGAATAGTGGTATGAACTACAATAATAGCATGGGTTATAATATGAACAACGGTATGTTCTACAATAATCGTTAATTTAGTTAACCACAGTAAATGTTGATAATCCAACGTAGGTGCACGTAACATAAGAACTGCATTAATAGAAAGAATAAGCAAACCGTAAGCACGATGTGGAGGGTATACGTATGCAATTCATTATAAACCTAATTAAAAAACTGTTTTCCATGTTTACGTCGGCCCATGAACGTACATGCCAAACTTCGGGTACAGACGTAGGACCTAACGTAACACATGTTAAGCCAGAAGTCATAATGGGAAATAATACTATAGTCATTGAGGGTGCTAAGATGCAGGAACCGAAGAAAACGTCTACTATAATCACAATAAATAATTCCAAAAAATTCCCCTACTATACACAACGTAACAACGAAGTGAGCCCAAATCAGGCATGTAACGTAACCAGTATGACGATGGGTTTAATCTATAACGGACTCATTTACAAAGATGGCGATCAATGGTATAATAAGAATGGGGTTAATATCTATACGTTAAACAAAACTTCACTTCCTGACGTACCTTATAAACAGTTTGAAGATAACCTCATGTACTACACACGTCACGATACTAAAATACTCGAGTACTATTCTCGCACGTATCCAAATCTATATAATGATTGGGTAAAGGAGGTTGATGAACTCACGAAGAATGGAGTCGATGCAAATAAATATGCAATTAAATCATATCCTCCTAATGAGTTACATCTTGTTCTCAGTTTTGCGGTTAATAATTTTGTTGGCATGGGCACTATAACAAATTACGAGACACAAGGCATAGAAACAATAATCAGACGGATTAAGAACGGAGAATCCCTAGTTGTCTCGGGAACGTTTGAAGGACTAAATCATATTGTATGTGTATGTGGGTTGCAATATGAATTAGAAACAGGAAGGACATACGGTTTTATAATTGATGACCCATGGCACAAAACGCTACGTTATAAGGAGAAAAAGACAGGTGACGATTCAATAATTACTTATGATGAATTTTTGCAATACGTAAAGCCGGTTAATAATAAAGAGAAAGCCTGTCATATATTCAAGAGGTAAAAGTGATGGAAACTGCAATACCAAATGCATTATTTTCTACTAGTGGCGTTATTATAGTTTTTATTGTAGCCATAGTTATTATTACACTGGTTGTATTCTTATTCTTCTTACTTAAGTCTATGATTAGCAACCTCAAGATTAAGACGGATAAATTTGAAATAGCTACACAAAAGCAGGAAGAACAATATACGGAATCAATTCAAAAAACCGAAGAAATCTCTGAGATGCTAGTAAGAGAAGTGATCCGTCGCCAGCTGAATTTCACATATCAGTATATACTTTCTCTCGAGGATACCGTGTATTCGACAATCTATTCGGCCAATATAGATGCCATAAACTCGACTAATTCACATGAAATAATTAAGTTGCTTGTTAGATACATGTTGGCGGAATTAAATAATGAAGTCTCTAAGTACATACAAACAAATCATATTGGAGATACAGAGCAAGAGCAAGAAATTTATATAGATGCACGAAGCAAACAACTCTTATACTATTTGAGGGTCTTCGTAAATCTCAATGAGTCTTTTATTGTATCTGGGATAAATCTAGAATCAGGGTTTGATGATCTCCATAAAGATGGATTATTAGGATATATTAAAGATCATTTTAGAGAGCTTTTAAAGACATGCAAAGATCTTAGCTTGACTGTGCTAAATAACAATAAAATGCCTACGATAATTCAATCAACTCCTACTTTAGGGGCTATGAAAGCACCTTAAGATAAACCCCGAGTCTTGCCAACTCGGGGCATATTTTTTTTTCGTCAATTTTCAGCATCAAATACCCACAGATCACCATTTTTGCGATCTAGAGGTTTATAAGCCTTCCAATCATCCGTATGAGCACATTTATCGGTCGTAGTGGGAATCAAGCTACCAATGTCCGGAGGCTCAATTTCTACAGTGTAGCGTGAGTAATCGAAATTTCCCATAAGCTTCGAGTAAATTTCCTCATGATGAATCCAAATACTCTTGTAATCACCTTTAGGAATAATTTCGCCGTACCAATCACGGAATCTTCCACAACCATAAGTACCTACATCATCCTGAGGTATTGCATTGGGTTCTACATAGAATATACATTTAAGACTTTTATCAGGAAGTCTGTGAGCATAGACATAATGTGGCATAAGTTCGTGATGAATCTCATGTTCTAGATCGCCACATAACAAGATCCAGAATTTTATGTGGGCTATTTCCATACCATCTTTATAAACAGATACGGTATGATAGTCGGGGATATCTACTAAACCGTCCCATCCACTTGTAAAGCTATACCACGCATGCTGACCAATTTCTCCTAAACTTCGTATAAGCTCACTTAGTCGATCTAGGAAAAATTCTAGTGTATATACGTCATGTCGGTTAAAAGGAACTTCCCCACTCGATGATTTTATTCTTACCCTCAGGTTTCTAAGGAAGAAATCTTTTAAAGATATACCGTCAAAGAACTCCTCAAACATAATACACTCCTTTTCATACAACTAATAGACATTCCCTTTCCACCCCTAATTCTTCTTTTAAATACTGCTTTATATCCTCCCCGAACTTCATGAAATCCTGTTCAAAGCTCTCGAGCTCATTTTTAACTCGCTCTCCACTCCATAAATTATCTATGAATATATCAGACAAGTCATCATATTGATACGGATCGAATATTGTAGTTACCGCCAAGGAGCTAGAGCATTCAGGAGAAATAGTTGCTGCCTTCCCTGTATCAAGTACACCATATAATTTAGAAGCAGTAGGGTCATCGGGGTCTACTAATCTGCCTAATGCATGAAAATCCCAACCACACTGAATAAAATTGTGCGAATCCCTAAAATAGGTAATATCTATATATTTTGGATCAGCTTCTTGCCATTTTTTCAAGACTGTAAATATATACATAATGGAATATTTATGATCCTCGCACCAAGTCTTAAATTGTGCAATAGCATCCCTTTTTGTCTGCTCACTGAATATTTTGTTGAGACGTCTCTCCTGTGCTTTCTTATCTAAAGCACGCAGAATCGGGTCGTCAGACAAGATTTGTTTAAATAACTCATCATTCATAGCAACCTCCTAATCCTCAAATTCATTAACTCACACCGAACACCATGCTATGAGCAAAGACTCAACTAGACCTATGGCAATAGTAGAAAGAACGCCAAGTACAGCACCATCTATAAAAGACTTATTTATAGCTATCCATCCACAAATAACAATACCACACAACCATATACCTAAAAGTAGAATTGAAGAAATAATGAAGAAAGCGTGATCAGAATCCATATTAATACTTAGCCTCCCTATACAAATCCTTTATATTGTCCTTTAGATACTTAGTTACTTGTAAATACCCCTTTGTATTAATGCCCTCTGCAAAACCACGAAGGCTAGTCCTTATTGGATATACATCAAGTACACGTCCATTTTCCATTTTTGCAGTCAATACCCACCCGAATAGATGTAGGATCATATTAACGAACCAAAACAAACCTGTATCTCTAAACTCTTCCCATAAATCTGATACACTATAATCTTTCTTATCTTTCTTCTTGTTAAAAAACCACATAATTAGCACCTCCCGTTTTTGTCAAAGATTTTGTGTATAATATCAGCCACGACTAATAACAATGCGATTCCACCAAACATTACTAGTAATTCAACAACCACATCCACAATTCATAATCCTCCATTATTTTTACCGATGAGGTTGCGCCATGGGTATTATTATTGGGTAGATCGCATGCCTTTCACTACTATAACCTCTTCTCTCTACTTTATGAATATCATCAGTGCAATCTTTACCTGTACACACCGCCTCATGCTGATATGTATATATTATAGTATTAGCCTTACGCCAACCCGCATCTCCTCCTGCAACCACAAAAAGCAACCCTAATATAATAGCTAACACTCCGAATAATTCTCCCCCACTTAATTCCTTCGATACTAACCCTACTATACCACCAATAATAAGGAAAATACCTATTACGACCAAAACGGCAGCGTAGATCCAAAGGCAAATTAATCCTACTATCATTTCTTATTACTCCTCCTTATTGTACATCTGTTTTATTACTTTCAGGCTTGTAATTACTTGAATGCAATGCGTTTCCTTTGTGCTCTAGGTATGCATCACGTACGCCATCGTTCAAGCTAAAGTTATTCTGACTAAAGATCAACGCAATATCCAAAACAACAGTACTTAACGTCCTTACGTATGCATCCTTAGCTTGTTCGTAATCTTCACGTAACTTTTCGAGTTTACGTGAGTACTTGTCCGTTACGTGCTTTTCGTACTTACGTTTCAGACGTAAGTATTCAGCCTGCTGACGTGACGCACAAGCAATACGTTGAGCGATACATGGCAACGTTATTTCGTCACTATACGAGTCCTTAACGTCATACATACGTGAGTTCCAATCTTCGACCCCACGTCCGAGTGAGTCTAGATTTATGCATGTATCTAGGTCTTTCTCTTTGTACGACTTACCAAAGCACTGTAAGTGTTCACACATAGTATCATAAAACTCATATTTGCATGCCTTACAGCTTTTTTCATTATCTTTATCTTTTACCATTGTCTTAACCTCCAATCTAACTCGCTTCTATATAAATCGTTTCTGAATAAATCCTCATTCATGCCTGCCGTCCGCTTCATTTCCCAAAGGTACTGTCTTATTGCAATTTCTGAGAATGGAATATCTGGAGGAACTATGCCTTCCAAAAGACTTTTTACCTCAGTCAATGCCTCATCCTCTACAACCTTTGGACTATCTTCTATTTCTTCTTCACTAGGCATCTCTGGTCCACCTAATTCCTTGTAAAATTTATCAACCAACTCCTGATGTTTCTTCTGATAAGCTTCGAGCTCAGGATCTGTTTTCACTTCAGGCTGCTCTTCTATTTTCTGAAAGAGCTTCTCACAGAATCCTAGGAATTTTTTAGGGGAAATGATCAGAGCTATTGCTACAATAAACAATATTCCTAAGAAGGCCGAAAAGATAATACTCAAAAGCATTCTCAAAACTACCATGTTATCTCCTGATTTTTTACTATAACTTACTCCTTTAGTATCTCCACATTCTTAATGCTGGGTCGAAGTAGGGTGTTGATTCTGACTTAGCATATTCATCATAAGTCGCACGGTTTCCTCCTGCCGTGTATACGTACATATTACAGTACCCTGAGTTGAACCTGAGTGTCATATCAATCATATCGCTCGAGATGGCTGTGTATGAGGGCTTTTCGTCAGGATAGAAGCTGTAGTACAAAGGATCAGTCTCAGGTCTGTGCCACTCGTATAGTTTGTATCCATCTTTGGTATAGGAAGTACATATTCCCATAGGATTATACTTGAGCCTAACTAAACCTGTACTAAGGTCTTTTTCATATGGGTCTTTAAGATAGACATCACGCTCTCTCTGCCATCGTTCTATAGTCTCGTTTGTGGGTGATGACGTATCTCCATTATAAAATCCATCGACTACTCTTGGTTCGCTGTCTTCGTCGTCTGTATCCCACCCAAATAGATTCTTAAAGAAACATTTTATATTTTCTATAATATTCATTTACACCTCCCTTCTTTTTCGCTTCTTATACAACATTCTAGCGATCGATAGCAACAACCTCCCTATCCGGGATGTATTCATTAATTTATATAATGTAAAAGGTCGTTCCTCGGTTTTAGCTTTAATTTCCGTATCAATCATATCCAAAAGATCCTGACGGCAGTCAGCACATAGGGTATATGACCTTTTTACATATATGCGATCAAAATATCCTGGATAATTACCTTCTAGATTTAGATCGTAATTTTCAGAAGCGTATTTAGCAAAAGTCTCACGGGGTACTTTGTCCTCCGCGTCAAATACACCTTCTCGTAATACACGTCCACATCGATCACATATGAGCTTTAGCTTTTCTTTTTTAATGATTTTAGCTTCAACTTCATACTCATCCCCTACAACCATCTTTTTGACCTCCTGTTGGTTATTGTCATGATCAATCTCCTTCAACCCTCTCAATGGAATCAGCCCTTTGAATGAAATCATCGCACGCAGGTTTATCCTCACGTACAGGCATAGGATGTAAGACATTATTCTCGTTCTTTACGTGCTTAGCATGCATACACCACTCACGTATGCTTTCGTAAGCCTCACAATCTATACAACGTGATGACCCGTCCATGAAATTACCACAACTGTATTCTTTTGCCTTCTCTAATGATATCACAAAAGCGTGGTCACACACGCTCTCCTCATTTAAACAAGCCATATTACCGTTAACCACTCTATAAGATCTACACTCAGGGCATTTACCCATGTCTACCTCCTATTCTATTTCAATAACTATCGACTTTTTGAAATACAGTGCGAACGCAGTGAGCTATATTTCAATTACCCCTTCATACCCATCTCACCTTGAATATACGCAACAAACTCGCTAGTCTTTGTTAGGTCATATGATCTACCATTAACTTCAATAGTTCCACCGAAATCGCCTTCCCATATATAGTACCCCACAAAGTCGTCTATTTCTTTTTGGGATAACGTCGGATTGATAGCTAGACAAAGAGTTATGAAATGCTCCTCAACTAATTTACATATCCATAATGCAGGAACTCCATACCCATCACTGATAAATGGGTTTTCTGCCATCATCTTCTCTACCATCTTATCTATTGTTTCAATTCCTTTTTTTATCTTCTTCAAACGAGCTTCAACTTGCGCCCATGACAACATATTATTTACCCTCCTTATCTGCCATTGCAGGTATTTCTCGAGCCCAATTTAACAAATCACCGTATACGTTCGCGCCTTTTTCTACTTGTACTTGAAGGTCTGTTATAACGATCTCTGACGCCATACTGTAAGATAATTGTTCCCCATCGAATTCCATATAATCAAAGTATGCTGGTAATAATTCTACAGCCTCTTTACTGAGTTTTGAAGTAAACGTTATGTATGTACATGCGCCTTCCCATTTACCATTCTCGGCCTTATGAAGCATATAGTCAAGTATCGGCTCAGTATTATGAAGCATATCGCCCCTACAACAATTCGATGTGACATACCCCTTATAATTTAATATACGTATGATAGGTATCATTTCTATATCTATATCAGCATATACGTACGGCTTTATCTGTATGACTTTACTATAATGATTAAGTTTATTTGCCCACCAACTATCATCAGGATATTTTGAAGCCCAGTCCTGAACTAATTTCTTTTCCAGTGAAATCTGTAACAGATCAGGCATTAATACCAGAAGTGCACGTAGATTACCATGCAATTCGAGATCCACAAACGAATCAAACAAAAATCTATACATGCGTTCTCGATCATTAAAGTAGGGTGTTAATACATCAATCTGAAATTCCACATCTGCTCTTTTTACTGGATCGGCTTTAATAATATGTAAAAGAGTATATAAATTAGTTGCTGTCATGACCCGTCTCCAAAAAACGATTTATATACATCATTCGGACTAGCCTTAACCAAACTCAGTTTATATCCGAATTTTGAGAGAACTGCACGTATATAAAAGAGATAATTATTCTTACCAATAAACCGATTAGGTCTCTGTACGATAAGTTTTACATCCCTATCATTCACTATAATATCTTCGAACCCTACACTCCAGTACCATGCTCTCAATTCATTCTCGATCTTCTGTTCCGACGCATCTTTACCACGTTCCTCAAATTGAGCCTTAATACGTGTACGCATATCTTTAGCAATGATCTTTACAACTGAGTCTTTCACCATTGCGTCGATATCATCAGTCGTCTTTTTAGGTTCTGTCGCTTTTTTAGCCTCAACTTTCTTCTTAATTGCTGACATTACCTTCTGTTTCTTTTCTACCTGCGGTACGTATGCATCTACGTCAGGCACATTACGTGTTTCCTGACGTACTGACTCAACGTCGGGCTCTTGTACAGGCTCGACGTAATCATCGCGTAATCTCGGACCTAGCTCTACATCTTCAGGACGTATAGTGTGTTCAATTACGTAAGTACGTTCAGGAGTCATACGTTGAGCCTGGTTTTCGTTAAAGTTGGATTCTTCGCCTACAACGTACATACGTTCAGCTTGGAAATTATTGTCTTGTTTTTCAGGACGATAACCAGGGTAATGAATAGTGCCTATATCATCTTCATTATTTACTGTACGTACTTGGATACGTTGTGGATATGGGATATTGTTTTGTTGGGGCATAGATTCACGAATAAGGTCCATATCTATAATGTCCCCTCGTGCGCCCATAGGAATTTTATCCAACGGTACGGGTTCTGATGTCATAAGATTTCGTTGGATATCTAAAAGATTTGATCTTCCAGTCATTTTAACCTCCTTGGTCGTTTCTTGACTTACGAGGTAATAATAACACACTTTTCAAAGCATGTCAAGTACTTTTTATAAAAAAAACACAAAAATATAAAAAAAAAGACACGAGGATGCACTTACGTACACCCTCGTGATAAACTTACATATCTTTTCCGACCATCTTATTTGGTGTCAACATTTGTTCTTTATGTTCCGCCTCACGTTGGCCTCTATTTTTGAACCAACGTATTAGACGTTGAAACGTGTCCAAAAGTAACACATGTAATGGCGGAAAGAAGAACAACTTTAACACCCACGTCTTCTTACATTGACCATTTATGTCGAACGCTTCTACTAAGTATTTGGTTCCATTAGCGATCATGCGTATACTCACGTATGCTTTATCAAGGTACGTAAGTATTTCGTCGATCGCACGTACCATCTTACCACTCGTGTGAGGATCGACCCAATGTAAGTAACGTAAATTCATAGGGATTAACTTGAAGCTATGTTTAAGCCCATCGTGTCCCATCTTCCCATGCACAGGTATCCATATTTGTGTAATGTCCTGAAAACGTGTAATACGACACCATCCGGCACGTACACACATTGAATAAAATTCTTTCAGATCATTCAGTAATTCTACGTTCGTCATTACATACTCCTTACGTCATTCATTTACGTATTCCTTTACGTAGAGGCCACAATAACACGGGCCTACGTCTTGCTCACGGAACTCTTTGCACATACATTTGGTATCGTCAGACACGGGCTTACATGGACAATAACCGTTATTTTCCTTTAACCCCTGTCTAATCTCACTTGCTAGTTCTATATCATCTGTAACCTTAACTCTACTCATATAAATCACCGTTTCTCTAGATCTTAGTCTTGCTTGGATTAACTACCTACACAAATTTGGAAGTGATATCCATAATCAGAGAGAAATCGAGTGAGATTATCAATAGGCATTTGCCAAGCTGCATGCACTTTATTTAGAGCATCATACTGTTCAGTCATAGCTTTTAAGGTAATCAATTCCTTCGTTACTTCGTCAAGTGTGAGTATCGATCTCAAAAAAGCAAATATAACTGTTGGTAAACAAGCCGTACCATCTTCAGGGAAATTGATACCGTATCCTGCACATACACGATTGAGCGTCGGGTATAATTCATCATTCTTATCAATCAGATAGGCTTTCGTACCGGGCTGATAATCTGCTGTCTGAAGATCTAGTCTTTTAACCAGATAGATCTCATAGTTCTTTACGGCAAACAACGAAAGGATTTCCCGTAATCGACGATATGATCCAGTGTCTGTTACTTGTCCCTTCGATAAGGAATTAACTAACTGACCCAACGTTCTCATCATAGTATCAATATCATACGGTAACGCCTGTACGTTTTTCCACGCCTCCTGCAACTCGGTATATATAATATTCGCTACCTTATATAAGGAATCAATTCCATCGTCGGGGAGTTCCATTCTACGGATATAAATTGTCTGCATATAAGAGGGAGCCATATGTCGTCCCATTACAAAATCACAAATCATTTTTCTTCTTACCTCTTGTTTAACTTATTTCTTGTCTGGTCCATGATTTAACTGTAATCCTAATGCCAACAACGCGGCATCGAATTTACTTGCTTTTTTATCATAGGTCTTTTGAATATCATGTAAAATGTTCTGCTGGCCATGAGCCATTAAAGCCCATACCTCAAGAGCACCCATTTTTTGTCCTTCTTCTTTTTGAACACCCATGTACGATATATTATCCTCATCGGTATCCATGTTAATATCTGCTGATACCTTTGCTTTCTTTTCCTGTAAGAAATGCAATCGTATCATTGAAACCAATCCAACAGTCTGTCGTGTCTGTGACCATCGATTGAACTTCGGGAAGAATATCTTAGCGTCGCCCGTACCCAAACCGAGTATATTCAAGAGCTGCTTAATTTTTCCCATGGAATAATATCGATCAAATGGTCCTGCAAGGGCTCGTATATACCCGTACTTTTCTCCATCAGACTGTACTTGTTTTAAGTCGTACCTAGCTTCAGGATAAAATGCGTCAAGGAACTCTTTAGTTTTAGCACTGTTTATACCGTTTTTCTGTATAAACTTCCATCCTTCAAGACAACACAACCCTAACTTACATTCAGTAATCTGTGAAGGGTTATTACGTGAGTACAACGCAACTGACGAAAGTATACATTCTATCGTATTACCGAATTCATCACGTGGGGCCTCAGCATCAGGGATAATATATGTATTTACACCCTTTGATCCATAGTAGTTAGTAATTTTACCACCTAGACGATGCATAGCCATTGTATCAGCATACTTGATAGTAATGACGACACGGAACGTAGATAATGGGTCACGGAACTCATACGGCTCAGGCATATGATTCGAGATAGCCTTATATCTACGTTTATAGGCTTCCTCTTCTTTTTGATAATAATTAACAAACTCAAGCACAGACTTATCGATCATATTGTTATGACTGAGCATACGTGGCTGTCTTATCTTCTTACCATCAGGCATCCTAATTGATTCATTATTCAGGATCACACGTACGTCAACTACTGTTCCGTCTTCAATATCAAGTGGTGCCTTAAACGTTCGGAGTCTACGTACTTGCCTATTTTGGGCTGCTGAGCCTATAAGCAAGGACGTTGCCAACCTTACTTGTGCATCACGTTCGTCAGGATATTCATAGTATTGAAACAACGTATCACCTGCCGTTACTTTCTGACCTACGTTGATGATGTTAAATTGGTTGTAACGTATGTCATCCTCAGGTGGGAAGAACGATGCCTTGTACTGTGGTATGTGGTCTACGTCAACAGTTTGCACCAACGTAAACTTCTTTGCCGCACTTTCAGTAAGTATAATACCATCTTCCTGATTATAACCTAAGTATGCACCGAACATTGTATACAAAGGAACGGACGTAGAGAACTCATCATCAACAAACGAGTTAACAGAAATAAGTGTATCACCTGGTTTGACTTTATCACCTGGTTTTACACGTATCTTAAATTCATTTGTCGTATGATCCGTCGTATTCTTATACGTAAAGCCGTCTCCAAAGACTACAGGACGTCCACCACCCTTAGGTTGAACTTTTACAAACCCTAAATCCGTAGCAACAACTTCGCCTTCAATATCACAACGTGTGTTATAAGGCGACTGTTCAAACATTTCCTTATTTGCTTTTGTAACGACAGCAGGCGGTTTTGAGCCAACTACAGGTATACTCTGTTCAAGGAAGTGCGATGCGAGCGCTGTACGTGTAGGAATCATTTTGTTCATAAACGGCAATAAACACGTAGCCGGACATAGACGATTTTTCTCCGTACGTATATACTTAAAATCGCCTGCGTTGCTTGTGGTAAAATACTTTCCGTACTTAAAATACGTGTACTTTCCATCCTGAGGCACAATTTTGCGTTTTTCGTAATCTACAAAATCGTACAAAAGAACGCCCCCACGTGAGTATTCTTCGAAATTAACTTCAATCTCTTTGAATTCCTTAGTTAGTACCTTAATCTTAATCTGATCATCCTCAAGCTTAGTATCCAACGTCAATTGATTATTTTTACTTGTTAACGGACCCTCAGTAGTTTTAATCGGATCTAGAACACCTATGAAATAATCGTTGTATACTTGCTGTTTTTGAAGCACCATTTCGCTAGTGTCTTCATTCTTTTCTTTGGCGTAAAAGAACAATGTCTTTGCCTGACTCATCATAGACATAGCGTTACTTTCTTTAGGTGTTTGAATATCCCTAAAGTTATCTGTTTGGAACCTGAAATAACGATTAATTAGGTTCTGCAATAACGTTTCTTTGATCTTCTTAGTTGTATTATAATCGTACAACATCCTATTACGTAGCATGTGCTTCTGCTCACGTACGTCGTAAAATAATCCGTCTAATGCCCCCATGTACTGATAATCACATGGTGTTTTTTCACTATATAATGCGGCATTCTCAGGATTACGATACGTCTCCAAAGCGAAATCCAAAAGTTCTTTCGTTAAATGTTTGTTTGTAAATTTTTTTGCACCTGACGTAACTAACTCGATCTTAAATAACGTATTGTGGTCGAGTTCAATAGTATTAATAGCCTCAAGTGCTTCTTCACTTAAATCCTCTACGTCCTCAGGCTTAACTTCAGGATAATATTTCTCAAGTAAGGAGAAATGTTTACACACTGACTTAATACTTGTGTGTGATAATTCCCTCCACGACCAAGACATATAATCCTTTTTTATCCAAAACCAAAAGGGAGGCAGCTTAATAAGAGCTTCAGTCACCTCAAAAGCAGGATAGAATTTAGCCGACATGACTTGTACTCTATATTTACCATCAACTGAAACAAGCTCATCCCGATCAGCAGGAATTGTGAAATGCAGATCTTGTGTTATCGGAACAACCTTGTCTAGCCCCTTTGTAAGATCCGAAATCTCAACCGTAACTACACATCGATATAATTTAGCTTCTTTATCCACCTTCTCCGTAAACCCGACGACTCTAATGGATAATCGGTCATTAGTAAAGTTATAGACGTACTCAAAGAGGGACTTAAGAGTCGACTCTTTCTTTTTGTTTGCCATATGCTTAAACCTCTAAAAATAGTGTTAAAAGCCCCTGAGGACAAGCCTCAGGGAATAATGTTAAAGGAGGATCAGACACAAGCCCCTAACGCATTAAAAAACTCTGCGTTAGAAGCGGGCAAGACTACAAAATCTCCCTTTCCAAATAGGGATTCCCATTTGGCCTTATGTGATCGAATTACTTCAGCACCACCGCCAAACAAGACTATATTATCTATGGTATCCATTCGATTGCCATAGAACTTTTCCATAAACATCTTTAAATGATCTAAATATTTATCTATAGCTTTTTCAACTATATCCTCCGCCTCGTAAATTTTTTCACGCACTTTAAGAATTCTGTCGTAAATAACAGATCGAGCTCGAGGAATTGATATTTCAAGATCGAACATATCCTTGAATTGTTTAGCCACTTCTTCTGCGACCAAACATACACCTTCATGTTCATAACCTTTGATATCTTCTGGCATTAGAGATCCGTCAATTACATTTGATACATCGATGGTATTAAAACCGATATCGAATATCAGGTAGTTATTGTACCCCGTCTTCAGTGACGGGTTATCAGGATCAAGACCTATTTTATCAATAGCAATCTTGCATCCTGCTCCCTGTGGAATAATTCTTATCTTATCCATAGGTATATCAAGTTCAGTTGACATGTACTCTTTGTAATCAGCAGAGTATTTTTTAAACGCACTTGATAATGTAAACGAAATCAAGTCAAAATTAGCATAATCCTTATTTGCAAGATACTTCTTAGCCATAATCGGACTAATCATTTTGATAGACTCGTAATCCATGATGTTCATAACAGAAGCATCATTGTACTGTAATGCACTTTTACCGACTAGATAGTAATCGTCCTTGAACTCCACTACATTCTTTTCCTCACCGGTGTAGTGAATGTCAGCACTTTTCGAACCTAGTTTTGTAATTGCATTAAGTTCCTTAAACCATGTTTTCTTACCATCCTGGTTTATAGCGATCTTCGAATCACCAAAACCAAAATCCATTCCAATTTTAATCATGTGTCATCCTCCGTTTGGTTTATATAGTATTAATATTACGTACTAATACTAACATATTTTCGATTCAATGTCAAGTACTTTTTGCAATATTTTTTTAATTCCTCATACTATCTTTCAAGTAGTGATTTCCGAGGATCATAGGCAAGATAATTCCTTCGTCGATCTTCACAGCGGTTTCTACCTTGCCATTGCGATTTACCGTTGTTTGTGCATTCGCGATCTCTGTCTTAAAGGTATTCTTAGTTGACCCGAAGTATAATTTATCGACCATAGCACTTTTTGACTCGATACCCTTGATAACTGAGAAATCATTCCTGTACAAGCACTTAAATAACGTCTCAAAAGGCTCACTATTCATTCCCGGAAAATGCAATGATAAGTAATAGTAGAACACATAATATGTATCCGCTACACTACCTGACGTTCGCAGAATATTATTCATATCAGGTATACCATTAGAAAGCCTCTCGAACTTTTCCTTGATTGTATATCCAATAGGCAATAACATCATGTCGTTTTCGTTAAACTTATATGCCTTACCCCCAATTTCGATCTCATTGAAGCTCTTGTATTTTATAGTTCCTGTCGATAGGGCGTATACACATTCAGAGGTCTCTAGGTATTGTCCCGGTGAACCTTTAGTCACATTTGTCAGTGTCATTGTATTGAAGATAGCCAAAGTTCTATCAGCCGTTGTACGTCTATTGTGTTTTAATATCGGATCCCCTGCATTAACAGCGGCCCCTACTTTAATTTTTGAGTAGACAATAGTCGATTTTGTGATGATATAACTATATTTATGCACACCATGAATAGTGACATAGCGATCATCGAGCTCCTCTACAACTCCACCCTCAAGAGCTTTTACAATAGTCTGTTCAGTGTCTTCTACTGTAACACCATGCTTAAGTCCAAGAAGTCCCTGTGTAGTTTGCTCCGTAACGGCACTAGCAAAAGACACACCTATTGCAGATCCATCAGGCACATACATTCGACGGCCCAAAAGTTTACTGTCATCCACAAATTCACGTGCAGCTATCTCGTCTTTGTATACTACGTTGGTTGGGTTATTGATACATGACTTAACAGTAACCTTGCCTTTTATTACGTTCTTAATCAAAGACCCGTCAAGTCTTGTACGACCCAACGCGTCTTTCCCTTCGAGAATTATACCCGTTTTATCAGGACTACCAACCTGATCTCTATAAATCAGGGATAATTCTAGATTAACGAGCTGACGCTGATTGTATCCCGAAACAGGTGTACCAGCTTGTTTTAGCGACCAAGCTTCTCGATTTTCTTTAGCGAGGTTATTATAATCCCTCTCAGTAAGACCACTATAGACAGATTCACTTGAAGCAAGCACACCTTGATTGTCTGTAGTGATAGATGGCCCCATGAGGTTAACAAGTTTATCAAGTTTTGCCTTGCCGTTGACTTTTTGTATATCTTCCAAACTCGATTCAGGTAATTTCGCAATTTCATTTTTAAGTTCCTCCTGTAGATACTGACGTAGGTTCTTACGTTTTACATACATATCCTCGTCACCACTAAGTATCTCTTTAATTTTGTTTTTATCACCGATCATGACATCATCAAACGGCATAGGTCCATAACCAACTAACGTAGTCACCTCGTTAGCGAAGTCGGCAAGTTGCTTAAATTCTTCGACACGATTATCATGATATCCCATAGCTGATATTAACTTGGCTGTTTCTTTACTTGTCATAGGTTTATCAGGGCCTGTAAGCACATCAATATCTAAGCCGACAATCTTCTTGATCTTCTCACGTCCGTACGTAGTCGCTTTATCATGAAGCATAATCTTCTCGTTTACGTTTAAGTCACCTTTCTTATATGCTTCTTCAGCGTCTTTGAATGACTTAAACCCACGTATCCCATTGGACGGCTCTATAACCTTAGTTGCCAGTAAAATACCATAGACTGTATCAATCGTTGGGTCTATTTGTGAGTCATACTTCTTTTCATAAAACCAGTTTTTGTCAGGTGTCATGTCTTGAAGCTGTGCGCACTGAGTTGGGTCAGTGAAAAACTGTATGTATGCTGTATCACCATCAAAGTCAGCATTAAACGCTTTATGTACTTCGATAGGAAAACCAATAGCAATCTCATCCCATATCAACGGATAAAACGCCTGAAGATTGAATTTATGTAGTGATGGGTTACGTACCATTGTGACCATGCTATTATTCACGATCTCATAGAACATATCCATAGCTTCTTTGGTCTTCTGTTTGTACATCATGATACAGTCATAGTCATTCATGTACTGATACTTACGTAATAGCCCTTGAATGATATCCATCTGTAACGCTTGATATGCAAACTTCTGTGGCACGTACACTTGATTCATTTTCAAGTCCATAGCACATACAATAGTTGAACGTATAGACTTCTTTGCACGTGTATCAATGATGTTACGTACGAATGACTTTTTGGACGGCATCAGAAGCTCATTATCTTTTGTCATAGTATTGATGATGTGGTTCAAGAAAAAGCATAACGTGAGCTTATCAACGAGACGTTTATACCCTACGTCAATCATGTCAGGTAACATCTCATTAGCAGCTATTATATTACGATAGTCAATAGTAAGCTTATGAAATGTGAGTGTATCTTGACCACCAACACGCATTTTCGAGATAGGACGCACTTGCGGTGACGGCACAACAAGATCGTAATTGATATATGAACGTATAAACGCTAAGGGTTCATTGCTTGCTGTATAGTAGTTTGACAACGTAAGCAATCCCATAAGTCCATAATATTCAAGTGCGTATGTCTCATTTGGATCTTCAACGTCAGGAAGTTCATCCAACATACATCTGAACTTACGATTGTTCTTATCACGTATGAACGTCCATCCCTCCATAGGTGTATTAAAATCATCTACAGGTTCCATTTTAACGGCTATAGACCATAAGTCCTTTAGATACTGTCCTTTCAACGTAAAATATTCACGTATTTTATTTACGAGTCCAGGTATTTTAATATCCAGGATATACGGATAGTTCATACGATAGAATCCATACGAACGCATGTAATCTTCTTCAGACAGTACACGTACACCACATACAGGACAAACTACACCAGCGATGTTTGTTTTTCTACACGCACATCGATTAGCCATACCGAAAATACGTGGGTCATACAATCCACCCATACGATAGTATTCAAGTGAGACGTTATTATCATCATCCGCATAATGTAGGTTCACGTCTCTGTTATTTGTTACACGACCTCTTGCTCCATTCTCGATGTCAGCATCGGTCATTAATTTAATTTCAGTCGCCATAGTCGGTATCCTCTTCAATAGTACGCAAAACGTCAATTCCCTGTGTTTTTTGTAAAAGATTGATAACAGTGAATCGTTTCTTGTCATATACATTCTTGCTGATATCAAAATAATTACACAAGTCAACAATAGTAGGAGCTCTGAACTTTTTTACCCCTGCACGTAGTTCTTTCAGAATAGCCAAGTACTGTTCCCATTTCTCAGGCTTAATGTAACGCAGCATGTTCTGTTTTATATTTGATACATTCTTACTTGTGCCTGGCGTTTTACCTATATTTTCCTTAACCTTCTGCATATCCGTAGGATCAATCATTAAGGGTTCCAGTTCCTTGTAGTACTTATCCCAAATAACCTGAGTATCACGTGCTTCAATTCCCTTATATCTCTCTATGATCTTGTTTATTTGCTGATTATCCCGAATAATGGACTCCTTCAGGTCATTGTCATAATCAACTGTAAACATATCCATATCAGTCAACAACATGTGATTCTCGAAGTTAAAGAAATTACCTTCACTGATTAAATAGATAATTATAATCTTCTTCGATTCTATTTCTTGCCATGTGGATATACTTCCGATGATGGATTTCATAATGCCCTGAGTACGTAATTGAGACAACTCAGTATTTACTATATCCTGATCACCGCGTACTTCTTTAGGGCGATTCTCATTATCCATACGTCTCATGCCACCTGAACGCATCATCAATTCATTCAGCTTAATATTGACGTATCCCTGTGACTTTGTAGTATGTTGAGCCTTTATGAATTGTTCCATTAACTGCTCAAACGTACCTTGTGTTTCGAAACGCAGATTACCTTTACTATTTACTTTCATGTGCCCGTCCTCGTAACATTACTCTTTAGAAGCTGAAATTATGGCTTTGGCCTTTTCCAATTCAGCTCTATTAGACAACTTTTCTCCTGCTCTATTCATGTAGAAAGTCAATCTAGCCATTGCTTTCTTTTTTCCATTTTTCAAGAGATATCGAGCTATCTCATCTCCTGATTTCGTGAAGATCCCCTCTTTAGGATGCCACTTCGCTTTTACATCTGATAAATCATTGTACAAATATAACATTACCACTCCAGCGATGTTATTCCATCATGCATTACACATCTAAACTCTCGATCAGCTCCATCAAAGTTTGGATTATGCGCAACCACTATGATGTCATGACATGGCGTATTTTGAAAAAATTCTTTGGCGATAGTATAATTACTAGCGTCGAGGCAGTGTAAGTTCTCGTCCATGATCAATAACCCGATACCATTCAATAACGTTATGATTTTATTGAGTATATACAGGTCCATTATCGTCTTTTGACCATTGCTTGCACTATCATAATCTATAAACACATCATCATACAGCTTAATAGCACATGATACTTTAAATCGGTCCTCTCCACTTGCGAGCTGACGTGTGGACGAGAAGTGTACCTTATCGCTGTTTATCGTATCCAAAACGTTGGTTATAATTTTATACGGAATTGAGTCCAAGTTAGATTGATCAAACATAGACTTAAAGTAAGCATAACGTTTGAGCTCTTCGTCTACACTACGTATACGCTCTTCGTTTTCACTTATTTTATTCTCAGCATTACGTAGAGAAGTATGTAAGTGCTCTAAGTTAGCCTGAAACGTATCATATTGAGTTGCTTCCGTAAGCTCTGACATGAGTGCTTGTTTATGTATTTCGTAAGTACTTCCTTCGCCTATGTGGGTGCGAAATTCAGTTGCCAACGTATTATACTTTTCATTCAACTCACGTAATTCGGCAACCATGTTATTTACGTTCGCAAGCTCGTCGGCCACACCTTCGTATTCACGTTTATCCTGTAAGAACTTAGCTTCAGGATTTATGTTATGCGTAGATACAATTCCATACGTAGGATCAAATGCAAACGTTCCATTACGTACACCCTCAAAGGACTCACATGCTTGCTTACATGCTTCATACGCAACGTTAGCTTGGTTTAATTCAGACTCAAGTTCGGATTTACGTGACTCAAGTTCGGACTTACGTTTAGCATAGTTAGGATCGGCCTTTAGTACATAATGACACTGCGGGCAGTGTTCCGTCTTATCGTGAAGATTAGATAGGCCAACGTTAATACCTTCAAGTTCACTCATGAGTTTAGTACGTTGATTTTTGACTACGTTATAACTGTCAGTGAATTTACGTGCCGTCGCATACCACCCCAAACACTTATTGATTTCATCGATATTTAACTTCTGACACTCTTGAATAGCCTGTAGTTTCATTTCGTAGATTTCGTCTTTGGATTTAAGTTCATTATACGTATCCTTTAACGTTTTGTACATACGATCTGTTTTAGTGATCTCAGATTGTATTTCTTGTGTACTTCTGTGATTATTTCCGGGTATACGTACAAGCTTACTTTTCGCGTCTTCTACGGTTTCACGTAAGCTCTCTATGAGATGTTTTTGAACCTCACTATCGCGTTCAAGTTCAGCTTTTGCGTTCGTCTTTACGTTGTACTCATTTTCGGCGAACTTGAATAGGTAATCAAAGATCTCAAGATTAAAGCAAGTCTTTATGAGTGATGTTCTATCTACGGAATCAAAAAAATGTTTATTCCCATCAATATAGAACCAATTCAAGTACTTCAGAAATGGTAATTCACTCATGATATAGGCTTCAAGTTCCTTCTTACTTGCCTTACTTACATAAGCATCGGGCTTATCAATAGCAAATTTAGTAAACCCTGAACCGCGCGTAATATAGTACAGTTTTCCATTATACTCAAGATCCACACGTACATTACACGGTTTTGTATGACCATCAGCATCTATTATACGGTTGTACTTTGAAATAAGTCTGTCGCCTACAAGTCCTACCATGAGAGCTGTAATGACTGATGATTTCCCGTGTCCATTATCCCCTGAAAAGAAAGTGACCATATCTGTTTCTGATAAGAAGTCGAGATTAAGTTCCTCTATGGATCTGAAATTCTCTATAGATAGACGGATAATCTTAAAATCGAAAGACACGGGCACAGGTGCTTGAGTCATATCCACCTTGGCATAAATATCCTCAACTTTATGTTCACGTACGACTTTTTCGATCTCATCATATACTGAATTGGTGATATCGAATTTTAAAGATGTAGCGCGAGAAGTCGTCTTGAATTGATTCTTCTCTGCCATAGTTTGAATATACTGTGTTGTGTCTTTTAACTTTAAGAACTGTGCCATTTTACTCTCTTATGTACTCCCGCTTCCACTGTTTCTACTTCATTATCTTCACTGCTTACTTCACTTACTTCACTTACTTCTTGAGCGTCCTCAGCTACTTCACTGACTTCGCTGACTTCAGGCGAGAGTTTAGGATTACACTCTTCGCCGTTTTCACCCCAAATATGCAAGAAATCGCCCTCTTCGTCTAGGACGTCTGAGAAATCAATATTCATGTATCTTCCGATTTGCATGAGGATGTCTCTCCATCCAAGTTTGTTAGAAGCGACGTAGGGTATAGTAATGCCTTCATCCTCGGCAGAAACACATAATTTGATAGTGTAGGGCCTGGGATTATCATCGCCGATCCCATCAGGAACCAGCATACTCAAGATCTTCTGTTTAGTATTATCAATAGCCTCAAGATAATTCAGGGCTGTACGATATTTCTTTACTTCCTCAGAAGACATTAGTCGTAAGTTCTGTATAATCTTATCCAATTCCATTTTTCATCTCCTAAGCATGTTCATATCTTCCACATGAGAATAACTCTACACACTTACACAAACCATTTACTTCACAGTTAGGAACCGCGAGTCTACCCATTTCGCGCAAAAGATGTACATTACCTAATGTTTTGTGTTCATATTGCGTTGCAGGATCAAGGTTGCATAAATACTCAACCCATTTCTCTACGACTTTACGTGTATTCTCTTCAGTACGCATACACAAACGTTTATGGCACATCCACAAAAAAGATTCAGGTGTATAAAGGAATTTACACCATTTAGGCTCATGTGGATCCGACGAGCGTGGCTTTCCTGTCCAATCAGGTCGACTACTCTGCACGTATGGCTGTGGACTAAAGGCCGTATGTCGAACGAGTTGCATTGCTACGCTACGAGGTATCATATCTGTGATAGTAAATGAAATCATACGTATAGTCGAATGCATTGCTATGAGTTGCTTACGCCAATACTTAGACCAATCTTTGGGTACTGATAGGCTATTCTGAGGACAGTCATATCGAAGGCACCCACCTCTATCGAACGAAGCGTCAGCAATAGGACATTTATTGTATGATGGGTCCATGCAAAACGACTTATTTTCAGGTGAAATATTAATACCCTTAGTAATCATACAGGCTGCTCTATAATCTCTGAATGCATTCTCATTCAATATGTGTAACGTAAAATTATCTAGTGTGTGTTCCATACTTACCCTTATTTCACTAATTGATTTGCAAGTGTCTTTGAAATTACTTCAATGGCTGTCTGATCGTGGTTCTCGAATGTCACTTTGTTTCGTGTAGGCTGTTCTATTACAGCGTACACATACTTCTGTGGCACGAGAATCATTTTGTTATCAGGATCGCCGTAATCAACTTCGGTTGCGTAAGCGACGTTGTATATAATACGATCGCCATCTTTGATATCCAACGTACAATCAGGTCCTTTACCAGCTACAGTAGCCTCTACATGTACCACATTACTCTTGCTAGATAATACAATACCTGATTTTGTTTTCACTTCATTAGTCAGTGGAATAAAACCACAAACCATATCACCTAGTACTTTCAAAACCTTTCCATCGTTTCCCATTTATGACTCCTTAAACTTTAATCATCTTCATATTCTTTAGGTCTATTTAGACTCTTTTCTTTCGCTACGATCCACTTGTCGAGAAATCCGAGTGCACGTCCGAAATACCTAAAGTTTTTCTTAAGTTCACACGGTCCTTCTACAGCGGCAATATATGTAAACGTTTGAGTATCCCAAAAGACAACAAGTGAAAAATCGCCAATGTACTTCATAGCACAGATACGTTCCTTGGTATCTTCGTGGAGCTCATTTCTATCAACGTCTACGATATTCCATCCGTTAATTAGAATCATGCTCTTCACCTCCCTTCGCAAGACTAAACATGGTTTTCAATCGCTCGATGTTTTCCATGTGCCCAACTTCGTGGAAATTAGTACGTTTAAACTGCTCATTACGCTTCAAACTTTCGATCATACTAAAGGCTTTATGTAGATCTAATGTTTTATGCTCATCGCCTTTATGTAAGGTCATCTTGTCCTTACGTATTCCGTCGTATAGGTTGCCCTGGGTTTTTCTTGTGAACCCCTCAGGTTTCTTAAAGCCAATTTTAGAATTCATTTTCTTTGTCTTGCGAAATCTTCCTTCGGAATTAAGATCCTTCTCAGCCATTTTATTAACATCAATATCTTCTTTAGGTCTCAAAGTATTCTTATGCTTAAAATTACTAGTGTTCTTATTATAAGAAGATACTTTACCGTTGATATTAGATGTACTTGAGACTGACGTGCTACTCTGTACTGTTGTTTCCATACTTCACCTCAATCGTATGTTTCATCAAAATTTATATAGGCTTCACCATTTCTTAGTTCTAACCTAAAGAAAGGTATATCATATTCATCTACTCCATTCTTCCATTTATCCGGCAATATACTTGATAAGCCGACATATACATACCATTTGTCATTAACGAACAAATATAGAAATTCACGATCAAGCTCAACAACATGTTGTTTATACGCCAATAACGTATTAAATTTGTAAACACTATCATTGGTTTCATGAAGATACTGTAGTGTATAATCAAACGCTTCTCGAGTATTATGTATGTTGCGCAACATTTCTTCTCCTAGTCCTGAAGGATAAGCATCGCAATGCACATAAACACTGAATATATCCCCATTACTATCTGTGAATGCAAATTCGCCTCTAGTTGACACTTGTTACCTCCTCTCTCGTAACCACCCATCGAGTAGTATCTCCTTCATTCAATGAAAAAAGATCTTTATTCAGTAAGTTATATAACTCTATTCCACTTTTGTGATTGAGTAGTTCTTGAATGTTTATATTGAAGAATGCATTTTCAAAGACTATCTTAGCATTACTTAATAACGGATCAATATACATGTTCTTAATGGTTAGTGCCACAGAATCACTAGTCTCAGCCATACTTAATTTAACCGGGTCACCGACATTGAAGTCAAAATCAGTTCCTATATCGAAATGACCAAAATCATTTTCAATAATCCAACACTGATTAATATTCGCCATAATTGTTCCGGTAATTTCTATCTTATTTTCCACCATTACCTTTCACCTTGTTATTTATAGATTTTTTCTTTTTCTGAATCTTACCTTTGCTTTCTTTAGATGTCTGTTTAGTAGCCACGGGCTTAATCTGTCTACTTGGGGTATATCCCATACGAATCAATTCGGTGGCTATTGCATTGATCATCTGTTCTCCACCCGTCACTCGCTCGCTTGAAAGCCCCATGGCACACCACATAAGATGTATCATTTCATGTAACAGTGTAACTTCTTTCTGTTGATCAGGCTGACGCTCGTTAATCCATATCTGCGAACTTATGCAATCGCTTTTCCCATAGCATCCAGGATCAAGATCGTTTGTCAATATCACAGCATAATCCACCCCGTAAACATCTATAGTTCCAATTTTACATCCGTCCATTGTCATGTTTTTGCTCCTTGTTCATTAAATATTGCAATGTTTCTGCGTGTTTATTTACAACATCAATAACGCTGTTTAACGTTTCCGACAGGTTCTTAATATCACTACCAAATAATGCAAATTGTTGATTAAGCATATCTAGAAATTCTTGGCTCAGATCATCAGCAACATCTATTTGTTTCTGCTTAGGAATAACTTCCATATTAGCCTTTCTACAATCAATATACTTTAAATCCCCCACTTTAAACCCTCATTCTAAGATAATCAGGGGATGATGGAATCGAACCACCGTTCTCAGGACCAAAACCTGATGCTCTACCATTGAGCTAATCCCCTAGGTGTGAGTTAATATGTAACACAAATCAACTCACAATTAAAACCAAATTCTAATCAAGGAGCTATTACTAACATTAACTGTATCATAACACACATCCTTTTATTTGTCAAGTACTTTTTGTAAAAAAAATTACTTTTTTTCATTTTCATTACTTTTTTCATCTTCTTTGACCTCAGCGTCCCCTGTAGTATTTTCGGTATTTTCCGAATTTACCTCATTCGAGGGTTGAGTAAGCTCAGGTTTTGGTTCATGCTCAGCTTTCCATCGTTTATGATCAGCTTTACGCTTGAAATAATCCAACCATTCACCACGACTCTTGATTACGATTTCCTTAAGTTCGTTCTGAAACCTATATGGAATTTCTCTGACCACATTGGTTTCTGCGGCGCTCCACTTAGTCGTAAATTCATTAATAAGAACGCCTTGACTTTGATATAATGTAATATCGAAAGCAGCCACAACCCATTCAGGCACTTCATACGGATGTAAGCAATCGATAGAGTAAATAATTCGTGGCATTGTTTCACTTTGTATGGTCATGCATTACCTCAATAATTCGATATAGCGAATTCAAATCGAGATTTATTTCCGTTTTCATCTGGTTTACCAACGCCGATTTCTTTAATACGGTATTCGTTGAATAACTCTCGAACTTTATCTTTCTCGCCGTCTTTTTCTCTAGACGGTATAGTAACCAACACAGACGCACCGGTATCATGCACCTTATCCACGAATTCCTTGAACTCAATAAATCGTTCAGTTGTAAAAGGTTCAGTGCAGTACGGTATTGAGATACTCTTGAATTTAGGTTGTGGCTCTATATCGTAAATATACGGAGGATCTAAATAAACGAACGTATCTTCATCTATGAATGACATACATGATTTATAGCTGGCCGTTGTAAATTTAACGCCGTGCAATGCTTTAGCAACATCACGTAAATCATCTTCGTTAAGTGTTGAATGCGTTAGTATACGTTCATTCCATGGTGTAGTAAAGTATCCTTGCTTGTTCACGCGATAGTTGCCATCTTTGCATGTCCTATTAATAAACAGGAATAGGACTGCAATATCGATATCATCTAGATCTTCGCCACCACCTTCGATTACTTCATTATAGAGTTTGCGTTTGTTATAATAGAAGTTCTTCTGTCCGTCTTCTACCTCAGCCAACGCAATGTACTCATCTTCCATTTTCTTAAAACGCTCAATAACGTCATCTACGTTATCACGTACTTGCTCAAATGTATTAATGAGTTCTTTGTTGATATCGTTTGCAAGTACTGACTTGATCTTATACTTCTCTATAACATCAAGCATAACTACACCTGATCCCAAAAACGGCTCACAATATTTTGTAAACTCGCGTCTTGGATAGTTGCGTGCGATATAAAACATGTTTTTACTTTTTCCACCCGTCCAATAAATAAACGGCCTTAATCTTTTGGCTTTTTCACCACCATTGGTTTTTCCTTGTTCCATTTGTTAATCCACATAAATCATTAGGTTGTTGTTTTGGTTTATCATCTATTAATCCTTGCGTCCCGAGAACCAGTCAGCATAATCAATATTCTTAACTTTAAATGAAAATTCGTTCTTCATACCTCGAACTACAATTCCCTCGTGTTGGTAGAAGTCTTTCCATAACTTCTTTGTAGACAATGAATTAGGGTTATCCATCTCAATGTTCTGTACGTAAATACCGTCGGTAATAAAGTATTGATCACGTGCGACTTTTTCAGCAGCACTCACGTTAGGCATTACGTCTTCCAAACGTCTGTATGTATACGCATCGAGTTCAGGCACTAACGTGAGCCCTAATCTGTTGGCTACGTCTTTCATTTCAAGCCAATCCAGATAACGTTTCTGACTCATTTCGAACATATTGAATACGTACATATGAAGTTTATCGAATTTATATATGTTCTTCTGTATACCTGGGCCTACGAGCTCACCTTGTATAATTAAGTCAAGTCCCATTTCCTCACGTGCCTTTAGAAGAATGTCTCTTATTTTATTGTCTTTCGCGTAATTACAATAGTTATTATCAGTATAATCCAAATACATAATATTACGTGAGCAACACCGAAGTTTACTACGTTTATCCAAAAAGTATGTAGCACTTTGTCCTTCCATTTTTGCTGTTACGTATATTTCAACGTTTTTATAATGTTCAAGTTTATTCGGCGTATTTTGTATTGACGTTTCGTCCGTCTTTGCTATTAAGTTGGATGGGAAGTCTTCATACGTATTGTGTTTAAGCTTACGTATAATCCATCTAATAAATAGCAACATCGGACGTAAGACAGGCACACGTTTATACAGTACGTTGAGTATTGATTGTTTTTTCGTTGGGCTTGCGTCTTCGGCGGGTTCATACTTAGTAATACCTAGAAAGTCAGTTACGTCTTCGCCTTTTTTGTACCAACGTTTACGAGGTGGCAATTCATTAAGAGGAATAACAAGGCCCCAACTTTTGTACCCCGCCATTTTCATAACACGTATACGTAATTTTCCTAACGAAGGCACATAGCATCGCTTACGTAGCCATTCATATCGCGGAATGTCAGGAAGCAAGGAATCAGCTTCGATCCAACACACCAGATCTCCTTGTTTTACCTCGATTGGCACTATAGCTTGATATGCGTTTTCTTCAAACCATGCTAATTGAATTCTATCATAACCTTCTATTCTTTCTGTCGACTTAATTGTTACAATTGTTGCAAGATCTCTCATATTATTTCAGCTCCTGTATCATCTATGCATCCCCATACACTCATGTTCCTATCAAAAACGTATGGGGCTCCCCACTCTAATGGCGAATACAACTCATCATATAAAAATACCTGACTACTTCCCCATGAAATACATCCGCGCTCACATACTTTCATGTGTGGTACATCGTCCCCAAACTTATCTTTATATCGTTCTTCGTCTTCTCCCCACACAAACGTAGGCACACGATAAAGGTATACGTCTTCATCTACGTATACGTCTAGCGTATCAAGAACTACGTCAAAACTAATTACGTCACCTTCCACGTCCACCTCCGTAGCTCAACATAAAACGAAACGCAGGACTTGCATCTTGCCCGCGTTCCGCCAAAGGAGAGTAATATGGCTATGCCTAGAATTAGATTAAAACTCCAGGCGTAATTGTCTTTGTCTTCTCAGGCAATTCAGCCACAATAGACGATGTTGTCAGTAACATTCCTGCAACTGACGCACCATTCTTGAGTGCTGACGTCAATACAAGTGCGGGCTCAATAATTCCTGCTTCATACATATTAACGTACTCAAGTGTAGCTGCGTTAAATCCATAGTTTTCATCACCCTCAAGCACCTTATTCAGTACCGTAGTACCATCCATACCAGCATTCTCTGCGATCTGTGATACAATAGAACCACAGGCGTCTTTTACAAGAGTCATACCCTGTGCCTCGTCAGCATCACCATCAAAAGTTTCAAGAGCTTCTGTAATCTTTGATGATACCGCAAGCAGTGTAGTACCTCCACCGACTACAACACCTTTCTCGATAGCGGCTTTTGTAGCCAACAGAGCATCATCACCTCGATATCGCTTTTCCTTCATCTCAGGCTCAGTACTTGCACCTAGCTTAACAACCGCAATTCCTGATACGAGTTTAGCTAATCGCTCCTTCAGATTCTCTCGAGTAGTATCATCCTTGCCTTCCTCGAGTGCTTCCAACTCAGATCGAAGCTTAGCAATACGTGCATCTTTAGCTTCCTGTGATCCCTTACCTTCAGAAATTGTAGTTGTATCTTTCTTGATAACGACCTTACCTGCCTGTCCAAGATGATCGATGGTAACCCGATCAAGAGGAATGCCAACATCTTCCGAGATAAAAGTAGCACCCGTAATAGCAGCCAAATCATGTAACGTCTCTCGTCTCTTATCCCCATAGAATGGAGCTTTTACCGCACATAATTTAAAACCGTTCTGTAATACATTCATGATAAGAGATGTAAGAGCCTCACCTTCGAAGTTCTCAGCAATAATAAGTAACGGTCTCTGTGCCTGAATAACTGTATCGAGAACAGGTACGATTGGCTTTAATGATGAAATAGATTTTTCATACAAAAGAATAAACGGATTCTCAAACTCGATTGTCTCGTCCTGTGCGTGAGCCGCGAGATACGGTGATATATAACCATTCTTGAACTGCATACCCTTAACAATCTCTACTTTACTCTGAGCTGTCTTTGAGTCCTCGATAGTTACAACACCTTCTTTACCGATTTTCTCGAATGCTTCCGCGATCAAACCACCAAGGTCAGGATCGTTATTAGCCGCGATTGTAGCAACTTTCTTAATTTGCTCATCGCTCTCTACCTGAATAGCACGGTTGTTTATTTCATCCACAAGAATATCAACAGCCTTGTTTATACCCCGTTTAAGTGCCATCGGGTTAGCTCCAGCCGCAATCAATTTAAGTCCTTTTGAAATAATTGATCGTGCGATAACCAAAGTAGATGTTGTACCATCACCAACTTTATTGGTTTGCTGACTAGCTTCATTGAGAATTGATACAACTGTGTTTTCGAACTGATCACGTAGAGAGATATTTTTACTGATTGTTGCCCCATCATTTGTGATTTCAGCCCATAAATTCTGTCGCTGAAGAGCTACATTCTGACCACGTGGTCCTAACGTTGAAGCAATCACATCAACGACTTTATCGGTTGTACGTTTAATTACGTCACGTGCGTCTTGACCGATTATAATCTGTTTTGCCATATAAGGCCTCCTATAGAAAAATATATACACACTACCTGTAGTGTTTTAAACAAAAAAAATAAGGCTGATTGGTAAAAAAGATTGTAAACTTAGTTTTAGACTTTGCATATGATTGGTTTGGTGCTTACTTCCATTTTATACGTTCCTTTAATTTTTAGAGGAACCCATATCAGCCTTATTAATTTCAAAAAACAAGACCTGTAGGTTAAAAAGAATCTTAGATATACGGCTTTGATCATGAGAATGCTCATTCAGTAAGTTCTTTTTGTTTTTAGAAGAACCCTTACAGGTCTAAAATTTTCAAATAACAGACGAGGATTATGTATTTATGCACTCCATGTTATGTGCCTTTCATTCAGGAGTTTTACCGGTAAACCCCTGACACCATTGGGGGATTATAGAAGCTCCGTTGTGCACTTGGAACCTCCGCGCTTTCTTCGCTACATCCTCGTCATAATTAGCGGGGCCGAGACTCGAACTCGGACTCCTAGCTTATGAGACTAGGCGGGTGCCATTCCCATACCCCGCGTCGTATTACCTGAGGAGAGACTCGAACTCTCAATCTCAAATGAGCAGAGGATTTTAAGTCCCCTTCGTATACCATTCCAACACTCAGGCAAATATTGCATCGGGATGGATTCGAACCACCGTACCCCGAAGGGAACAGATTTACAGTCTGTCGCCTTTAACCACTCGGCCACCGATGCGTAATCGTCACGGACGGGGATCGAACCCGTGATCCCTGGCTTGACAGGCCAGTGCATTAACCAACTATGCTACCATGACAAACATAGGGATTTCGTACCACGACATGTAACCTAAAAAGGTTCCTAATGGCTTTTAGCAAGCACCCTATACGATCAGAAGAGTATTGGCCTAATATTCTAATGACCTGCTTATCTGTCCGCGATTTCAACACAACTTCCGACAGATTCTGTATCCTTGTTGGTTGAAGGATTACAGCACTTGTGGGAGATAGGACTCGAACCTACACGCATTTCTGCACAGGTATCTAAAACCTGCATGTCTACCATTCCACCACTCCCACGGTTCGTATTTATAATACTACATTTTCACAACTTTGTCAAGTACTTTTTTAAAAAATTTTGTATTTTTTTTAATTATTTTGTCCAAACGTCAGCATGAACGTCAAACGCACCACAACCCTGAATTGATGTAAATTCAGTCGCGTAATCAACGCCTATCCACGTATTGTTGCAATCGTTTACACGTATATGCTCTTTTGGCAAACCATGGTAAGGGTCTATGTATTCATACGTACCATAATCACCAATAACATGTATATTAACGACCCCCACATGTCCATTTATGTTTATACGTGGAAAATACGTAGGCCCGTCTACCAAGAACAACGTAGTCACCGGAAAGTTGGCAGTAAATATGTCCAACGTACGCTTTTCTGAATTCTTTCTATACGTTACATGTTTCTCACTGCCAATGTCAGGCGCACGTCTTATTACGTTATTCTCCATATCAACCCGCCAAGTTTAAACCGATAAAATACGTAACCAAACTTGCAAATAACGTCAGTATTGCAATTGTGTGCCACATATACGTTCGGTGTACATCCCACAACGTTCTACAATTCTGTGTCGTCTTAGTATTTTCAAGCCATATGGACAAGAAAACTCCAAATATTCCCATCAACATCAACATAAATTCCATTACCATATCCTACTCACTATAAATATACACATACGCACGGTTATCAAAGTCATCGTAGTATTCAAGTATGCCGATCACGTACAGGCATGCATTTAACTTGTTTTCTGTGTCTTCAATTTCTTCGTCAAGGTATTCGTATTCGGACAGTACGTTCTCTTTACGTTCCTCGCTTAATGCCATATACTTCAGACTGTTTTGGATACGTTGCATACGTCCTTTTTTCAGGATTAATGCGTTATATTCATCACGTAGTTTATTGGCGTAATTACGGAACGTACTCATATTGTAAAAATGTCCTTTATGCGTTTCCGTGCATACGTCGTATATAACTGCGTAATCATCGTCATTACCCTTAATGCGCACTTGATAGTCGTCTTCTTCCAAAACGTCGAGAGCGCCCCTATATGACTCACGTCCGGCTTTTATGGTGTATGCGTTATTTCCGTACCGATCAAGTTTATCGAGGCAATCAAAGTCCAACAAGTCCTTTTTTAGTATTTTATACACATCATAGTACTCATACTTGCCGATAAGTTCATGAACGTCTTGTGGTATTGAAACAGGATCAAGATCTTCATCTAGTACACATCTCGACTCGCATAGTAACTTAAGGCAATACATCTCCCTGATCTTTGATGTTACCTCATACTTTTTTGTGTTCTCATCGAAATTAACAATCCCCATAAATACGGACCAACTCATACTCAGCTCCTAGATTAAATTATCATTATTCCAAAATTCAGATTGCAATTTTGCATATAAATCTACAAAGCAATCCTTACATAGCATAATGGTAGGTGGCTGACAATCTGTACCTAGTTTAGATTCAACTATAAGTGCCATGTCAGCCTTCTTACCACAATTATTGCAAGTTACCCCTTTCCCTTTCATGTCGTGTATAACAAACATGTCCCCTCCTAATGTGTCTCAATAAGAACTTGCATGAAGACCACACGGATCACCATTGAGGTACATATAATCCCTATACAAGGCATCAAGTGTAACATAGCTGTGCCCACCTATTCGCACACATGATGTTCTCTCGTCATACTCTGTAATCAAAAATACGTCACCTTCTTCTTTGTGTCTGACCCATGCCATAGGTAGTGAAGGATCATCGAAGGGTAAACCATTCATGTGACGCACTTCATCCATCATTTCACTACAATCCGTGTATGGCCTGAATGAGTCGGGATCAATATGCTTCACGACATAAGCTAAAGCATATGCTCTATTGGCGGAAATAACAAATCTGCGTTCTACAGCCTGACATTCAATATCTACCAAGGTTTTAATATCTTCAGTAAAAAATGCATGGATCAGCTCCTCAAGTGAGTTGCCAACATAGACCTGATCGCCTATTTCAAGCTCCTCTGCATTTACGCATGTGTAGATTTTTCTTTTGTCGGCATTGATTTTCCAGTTGTCGTATTCTTCTCTGTTGTACATGGTTCTTCACTCCTTGTTAATTCTTTTAGTGTCATATCTATGAGATCATCCATTTGCTGTGTAATCTCTTCATCGGTGTATAGACTCTTTTTACCTGCCATCGTCCTCCATCTCCTTGTATTGTCTGAGCTGTTCTTCAAGTTCCTCAATACGTTTCTCTCTTTCTTTAATTATTTCCTCTAGCTGGTTAATACGATTCACATTTTCCTTCAATTCATCCAGTAAAATCGATGCGTACGTTTTATCCATGTTTCCTTCTTACCTCTTTCCGTAAAGTTTTATATTAATAACATTCATGTAGCATATTATAACATACTAAATCTAATATGTCAAGTGTTTTCTTAAAAAATTTTGTGCTTTTTTTGTTTATTTATTGCGTTTATAGGATTGTAAGGGGTAAGATGTCCATACGTCGGCATCAGGACTAAAAGCACACCAACAATCAACGTATATTTTATTACATGAGTGATTATCAGGTATCCATTGGTCATTGTAGAAAGCACACCCATAGTCCCAATAAAATCTAAGGGACTCATTACCGTAATCATATAGGCATTTGACGTTGATTATTTCATGACGCCAACTCACACCAAGCTTACGTTTGTAAATGTGTCCTACACTTTTGTGTCTTTTTGTTTTACTCATATACGACCTCCTTAACGTAAGGATATTATAGCATACATGTACTCATTTGTCAAGTACGTTTTGCATATTTTTTTTGTTCTTTCGGGCAGCCTATTATTATTAAGGGATTTAGAGTAGTATGTAGAAGTAGTAGGGCTGTCAGCAACTTCACGAAAATTAATGTAATTGTGTAAACGTGAAGCATTTAACCCTGTCTGCAAGTTGATTGTTTTTTGATTGTAACCCAATCAAAACTAGGTGAATTATTGACGTTTATTAACGTATATACTAATGTATTTGGACTTTTCGACCAGTCATGATCAACTTATGAACGTAGTTATGATCAACTTCCTGCCAAGAACAAAGTTTGAATAAAGCGATAGTTCTAGTAGTTTTCTAGAACAGAGATCCTAAAAATAATTGATTTTTTTTATAAATAATGCTTGACATAATTCTTAATTTATGTTAAACTGTACTTAAATTAAAACTTAAATATTTGAGAGGATCAAGGTATGAAAAGTAAGTACGAAATAGGCACGGACGTTAGTGTACGTGTTAATTTTTTTCACGGACGTATGCTTGTAAAGGAGCGTATGACGTTTAAACCGATAAACTATATACGCACGCATGGTTTTTCCGAGTTTGCTCTGACAGATACGGTGGATTCATACACGGTTATTCTGCCTGACGTATACACTCAGTCATTGCCATATCGTCTGTACACATGTGAGTGGGACGTAGTCTTGTTTAACAAAAATGATGAAACGTGGGGATAATAAGATGGCTAAAGAAACACAACCTAAGAAACGCAGAACACGCGTAGGCACCATAGTAAAGCGTACGTTTGATTGGAATTGGGCGTATAAGAACGTACACCGTGAATTTAAGATGTTGTATATGTTTGATACTGACGATGACCATAAATATTGGGGATACGGTGAATTTGATATAACGGACGATTTTTATGCCCGAGGATCCAAGAAATTGACCTTCAGTGGTGGTTCGATTCATAACCCGTTAAAATTTGTTCGTTATGCAAATAGTTATGGTGGTGAGAGATTTTATAGATTTGATCAATATTCTGACAAATGGAAGTAGAGAAGGGGTAAGAGAGGAAGATGGAAAAGAAGTTAGCAACGAAAAAGAAGTTAACGATGACGTTGGCCTTAATTTTAGCGCTAACGTTTTCGAGAAGCGTTGTTGCCGAAACAGATTATGAACGTGAGATGATGCTGGCAACTAACGTACTCGATAAGTATGAGCGCTCAATTTTAGGTGGGCGTTTTGATGAATGGTATACGTATTTGTCACCTGAGTTACAAACGTATATCAGTGATAAGAATGTGTTGGAAAACGTATCAAACGCAAACCCATTATTGACATGCATAAACTTACGTTTGAAAACGCCGCAAGATTACTTTACGTATGTCGTGAGGTTTGAACGTGAGGACGGACGTTATCTATTTGAAGGGTATATGTTAGACCGTAAGAGACAAACGTTGACCATACTTGCAAAACAAAGAGGACGATTACGAAGAAAAACATTTGTATTTATATATTCTAACATCAGTAATAATTGGGTTCTGATAAGTGTAGAGGATAACTAGGAGGATAAACATGAGAACAAGCTTCAGAGATATTTTGGATTTGAACGATAAGTATAATTTGTATGATTTTAACTCTGACCCTAAGTATGTACATTATAATAAATCACCATTGCAGTTTGAGCAGGATAAGTCGGGTAATTCATGGGATTTCGTAATTGCTGAGGCAGACTTTTTCAAACGTAATTTCCCTGACGTTCCGATACGTGCTTTTTTGATATCGGCATGGATTGGCGCGTTGCATTATTATACACATGCGATACTTACATTTCAGCACCCCGGAGAAGACGGTATGGCTCCTGTATGGTGGTTGTTTGAGAGTGCCGTAAAGAATAAGGGTGGGTTAAAATTCGGTGTATATGGACCTTACGTATCACCTGAACAGATTATCTCACATGAGCAATACGTAATCAGTCATAACCCTGTTAACTCTGATCAGCACTTACACCAATGTACGTTCTATACGTATGAGTTTAACCCGCTTGATCCGAAATTTATTGGCTTGAATGAGAGTCAGACTATTGAATACATGAAAAGACTACCCTTGTTTGGTATATTCCCATCTAAAGATATGCCTGTTGGTAAGCCGTCACGTAATAAAAGTGTGCGACGTCAGGACGAGACTAAGATCCAACGTTATAACAAGTACAATCTGACTCAACGTTCGTATGACGTTGTGTATGAAGATGAGCTTGACGCGCCTGACGTAGTTTCATCGCCCGTAAATAGTGGTTTAAACATACAGGGTGGATCAGGACTGTTTTCTTACGTCGGTGATAAGTGGCAAGGTGGAAGATAATTCATATTTTACTTGACAAACATCGGAAAATATGTTATTATAACTTATACAAATTTACAAGGAGTACAACATGCAAATAGAAGGAAAGGTATACTGCCTATTTGAACAGAGCGGAGCTTTCAAGAATGCTTTTAAGGCTATAGGAATTGATGCTGAAGACTATGATATTGAGAACAGATTCGGCGAGACAGATCATGTGATAGATCTTTTTAAAGAGATCGATACGTGTTGGTCCTCGTTGGTTAATAAATCGTCGAAGGTACAGGTAACACAGGTTTATAGAAAGACAATATTCGAGAAAATGGACCCTGAGAAGGACTTTATTATTGCATTTTATCCATGTACGTACTTTTGCACCATGTCGTTGTTTTACATGTATCAGACGTGTACCAACTATCGTAAGTTGACTGAAGAAGAAAAGACAATAAAGGTACTTGAACGTGCACAGACGCGTCTTGAATACTACGAACGTCTGATTAAGTTTGTGGATATATGCAAACGTTTAAAAATACGTATGGTTTTTGAGAATCCATGGACTATGCCAAACTATTTGAAGGATAACTTTCTCAAGAATCCTGACTATGTTGATCAGAATCGTATGTTATTGGGTGATGATTTCAGAAAACCGACAGGATATTGGTTTTGGAATTGTGCCCCTGAGTGCACATTCGTACCTGACGTATTATCTAAACGTATTGAAGAACGTAAGATTGTACGTGAAAAACATGGAATTGATCGTTCACTTATTAATCCAATGTATGCACGTAATTTCATACGTTACATACTTGGCGTAGGAAACGATGAGTATGATAAAGAATTATGGGAAGGCGAGGGGTACCTGTTTGACCCCGTTAATCATGAAGTTGTCAATTAAGGAGGACGTATGAACACAGATGATGACTTAATCGGATCATGGTCGTATCAAGAAGAACTTACGAGAATTTTAAAAGGCTAGGAGACATATATGATAACAGATGACGACAAATTTTGGGAAGAGATGAAAGAGATTTTGGCCGCAAAGAACGAGTCAACAAGTAAGTTAAAAGACAGCATGTTATACCTACTTGATCACTTTACGTTTGCATCACATCCGGCATTGTTTATACGTAACATCAGCACACGTATGGCGAACTATTTGGAAGACGTGAGCGTTTTGGTGATCAATAACATTTCCATACTTTTGAATTACTTTGGCGGAGAATTGAGGTTTAGGCCTGACTCTCATATCTTAGGTGATGAGAAATGTACGTGGAATCGTATTTACGTAGCTGAAGATCCTGATACCCACATGACAATGGTTAACTGTGATATTACATTGACTAATGACGATGGAGTAGAAACTCAGGATGTATATGGGTTGACAGCATTTGAGCCTCTGGTGTTGATGGCCGTAATGGGACTCATGAAAGAAGTTATTGATGAGGACATGACGGATTGGCAGCGAGATGTTGGTGGGGATGTGTAACGGAGGTAAGAATATGGGAATATTAGCATCATTGGAGAACTATGGTCCTATGTCTGATTACGGCCGAGTACCTAGTTATGATTACGGTCCGGTATCTAAATGTGATACCACTGTGGAAGATAATCTGAACGAGAAGTTACTGGAATTACTACGTGACGCGAAGTGGAATATGGAAGAAGTCTTAAAAGTCAGGCCTGATCACCCGTGTAAGGGGTTGCTTGAGCTTACAAATACGACTATCGAACATATCAAAGAAGCAAGTGCACGCGCTGTCACACGTAAAGACATAGATAAGGCGCAGAAGCTTTGCGATAAACTCGACGAGGCGTTTGTTAAAGAGTGGGATACTAAAAGTGAATTACATGCAGCATTGCACATGATGGTTGATAAGACACCGAACAAGTCCATAACGTACGGTAGCGGATTCCGCCTTAAGATCATAGACGGAATATTGTATTTCCGTGCCACGGGTGAAAACGAGGATAGGTCGCTATGGGAGATTCCAACATCCCATTATGTGGAACTAGCGAGGGACTTTTTAAAAGCTATGAAAAAGAAGTCGGAATAAAACTGTATGGCAAAAAGTAAATGGACGGTTAATCATACAAGATTTAGAGGGCGTCGTGGCCAAAATGAGACCACGGCGTCTTTTTCTGAATATATGACTACAAACTTTTCCCCATACGTTCACGGATACGTGCCAACGCAAAGTCGACGTATAGGGGACGAGTCTGTAGATCAGCTGACGTTAGAAAACGTGTTTGATGCAAGTACAAAGGTGAAGTTAAAGGATCGTAGTATGGATGAGAAGTTTAGATTCGATATAAACAATGATGATGTTATTCTTGAACCTATCCCAAAAAGTGACGAAAACGACTTACGTAAGGAATATACGGCAAAACATGTGAATAAGTCAGCCAGGAGAGTGGTTGCTGATACTGAGACAGGCATAACATACAACAAAGCTGAGTCAAAATACGACAAAGTATTCTATAACTCATCTAATGCTGTCAAAACACCGAATTTGCCGCATATTCTTGATTCTCAGCTTTATCAGGAATTCAAAGATAATCCTGAACAATTCAAAAAAGACGGAAAATTATTCAAAAACGTCTTTACATCACGTCTGCTTGAAGAAGTCATACTTACACCACGTGATGGTCTATACGTTAATATACCTAAAAACATCAAACTTACGTCTCCTTACGGGTGTGGAAAAACAGGTGCATGCATAGACTATATAATAAAGCACGCACACGTAGGCATAATTTATGTAAGTGATGTCGGAGAGGAAGTACGTTTGCGTGTTGTGCCGACGTTGCGTGAACATGGCATTAAATTTTCACAGTTTACGTCATCCATGTATACATACGAGGGCATTGACTATGAGGAACAACCATCTGATGAAGAATATTGGAATTCTGATGTCATTATTATGGATTTCGCACACTATTTATGTTTCGATCAGTCACGTGACCCACACTTTTCAGGATCACGTTGGCCAATAGTATTATTAGACATAAACGTACATCCTCTTGTTATACCTATGTTGAATGCTGACGTGGAAAAACGTATTGACGAACATTTGTCTCACGAAGGGTTAACATATCACGTTCGGGCGACGTCAGGAGTTGCGAAGCAACCCTGTCCAGAGTCAGCTTTAGAAGAATATGACGTAGATATAAACTATAACCAACGTAAGCTCATTGATTGGATTACGTCTGATCTTACGTGGGGTGATCTTGTCGGTGTAGAAAGTTGGACAACGCAGGAAGGACGTCAGCTATATGATCAGCTTACGTCAGTAAAAACATGTGGTCCATACTTACAACGTGAAAACTTTTTAAAAACTCTTGCGTGGTCACTGTCGAAGAAATGTGCTGTTATGACTACACCACCACGTAAAACAGCCTATACGTTATGCATTCATCCCGTCAATATATTCCATTTGCATATGTATCAGGCTAACATATGGCTAACGTCAGATTACGGTTGCGATGACGTTACACGTATGTTCATGCCTTCTATGCAACAATACGTAGTCGGTGGTGACGTATTCGATGGGTGTAACGTAGGCATGATCGATGTGTATAAGTATTCGCAAAACAGGTGGAAAAGTGCGGATATTACGTTAGCCTCATATACGTCAGGGACCACACGTTTGAACCCACATCCTCGTAAAACGTTGCAACTACGTGACATACGTAACGATGCAATAAGGGAGGAAAGGGAGTTAAAGCGGGAGGAGATGCCTGAGGCCAGTGGTAATGCTTGGGCCTCGATTGTTACATGGAGAGAGAGGTGGCCGTCAGAACGCGTATCACTGTTTCTTGATCCGTTATTGCAACAATTTAAGGCAAATAGAACAAGTAGCGCTTCGCACCCGACAATGATGTATACGCCACCTGAAGACGTGATTGATGACATGATGAAAAAGGTCGATTTGAACGGATATGAGTACGTAAGGATAGTTTTAGGTGATTTAACGTATGCTCCGCTTTTTGAGGCCTGGGTACGAAAAAGGATCGAAAAGATGAAAATTAATGCAAAAATCGGTAAAAACGCCTATTTTTCCAAGATTGGGCCTGACTCTGACGAATACGACATAATAGTGGAAATTGTTGATTATTCGTACAATAAGAAGATTTTGGACGATTTTAAGCATAGTTTACTCATTTCTGTCGGTTTAAGCCTTCCTGATGTCAATCACGGTGGGTTTTTGCGTCTTTTGCTCATAGATATGTTCAATAAGTACCCCAAAGTGCATGCTGAGGCTACGCCCGATAATCGCAGGTACAAACAGACGGTTTTACGTATGTGCATGGAGGTAGGCATGGCAAGAGTGAACCAACAGTGGTATTTGTGCGGTAAGGGTCTCCCGACACACACAGACCTTGTTTTGCTTCAGGGAACAGAGGAAATGGAGTATATTCAGCTGAAATTAGCCTCGCGGCGTCGTAAAGTCTCATTTTTGGACTTAGGCCTATGAGACTAAATATACTCAATATTATAAAGGGGAGGATTAAGTACATGAGTGAAGATGCAATGCGTAGCTACTATCGTACACCTGAAATGCAATTACACTTCAGACGTCTCATTAAACAAAACGGTTTCGATACTATGTCAGAGTTACGTGTGAAAACGTTACTCGGACGTAAATGGAAGACGTGTTTGGAACTCATAGGTGCATTTATTAACGAATACAAGTACGTAACTACACGTGATTATATAACAGAACTCAACATCAGCGTTACGTCAGAGAACTTAGTGGACATTTTTGAGAGCTCACGTAATGTAAGTAATGTTATAAAAATGACGAAAAAAATAGGCCTAATTATATGTACGGACGTTAGTTACACGTTCGGTCAGAAAGACCAAACGAAGAACAGAAGTCGTAAATACATATGGAATAAAGCAGTACAGGACGTGGTTTTACGTATGATTGAACATGAGAAAATAAATGTACGTAAGCCTAACTCATCACCTACGTTAACATCTTATGATCACGTAACAGAGCTTGCGTCAGCCCTACTTGCCTCAAAGTCCGCACCAAAGTTTTCAAGTAAGTTGCGTCTGGCGTGTTCTACACGGTCCGTGACTTCGTCACGCATAGGTAATGCACTTGACTCAATCATAATACGTGCTCTTGAGTTACGTTATCCCCAACTTTTGTACTATCAACGTCGGTGCGAAGAAATGGCTGAACGTTTTGGGCTGGACATGACTCAACGTTTAACATTCGAGCCGTCCATACACAGGTCACCGTCAAAGAAATACGTAACGAAGATTGGCATACGTGCGTACTCACCTGTGTGTGCGTTGGAGAAGGACGAACGTGATGAATACTTAAGGCATACGTTTGAGGAGCCGTTTGTTGAGTATGACGTTAAGAGTTCAATCTACAGGGTAACAAAGCTTCTGAACTATGGTATATGGGAAGATGATGGTGTGGATTTATATACTCAGATGTATCCCCGTCAAGAAAAGCTCACTCCTGAAGAACGTGCCGCTTTTAAACAGTTGGCTATGCGTCTCTACTTCGATTATCCCAACAAAGTATATCTGCATACGTTGCCTGTGTGGGAAGGTTACAATGAGGCTGACGTAAAGGCTGACTTAAAGGAAATACGTCAGTCTATGCTTAACGTGACTGGTCCGTTTTACGATAGTGAGATCTTTTTCCATGAGTCGTGCATATATATTGACGTTGCGTATGCGCTTCGTTTACGTTGTGCGTCTGTGGTACAAGTTTATGACTGTTTCTACGTAATGGCCCCGACCTTGTCGGGTGCCGGTCAGGAGTCACTTCGTGACCCTGGCGTTGTCACACGTGAGGAGATTGCTGACGTGGTGAAAACGTGTGCTTTAACGTACTACAATACGTGGGTGAAACCAAACGGTCCTGACTCTGACGTTACTTTAAACAAGGGTGAATAGGCTACGCCTCAGCGGGGTGCATTTCATGCAGACAGCGTGAAACGCTTATTGCCGCAAGCGTCAAGCTTAATATATAACTAATTCGAGAAGGTACCTAGAACGCACGTTGAGGTATAATTATACGTTTTTTACGTTTGCGTGCGTTGTAGCCAATCCTCGTGCATCTGAGAGGGTGTTAGAGATAACTTTCAAATGTAAATTTTAGCTGTAACGTATACGTACATGCTAACGTTATTGCTTACGTATATGCTAACGTAAATTACGTATGGTCTGACGTAATTGAGGACGTATCTTAAACGTGACTTACGTATATAACGTCAGTAACGTATACGTACGTAATACTAACGTAAGACTGACGTAATGTACTTAATGTATGGTGAGAGACCGTGGCCCCTTAACAGGCCACGGATCTCACACTCGACGTGAAAATGACGTTGATGCCGAAGGCACTAACGTATAGGGAACATCAGTAAAATATCTCTCGATAGCTCGTATAAATATAATAGTATCCTATTTATTCCCATTAGTGGAATTATTCGAGCACACTTCGATAGAGAACAATAGAGGTACCTACATTGAAAAAAGGTCCAAATTTCACGATTCTGTCAAAATGTCCTTAAAATCCAATCTGCATACCCTGACGATTCTGTATCAAGCGATTTTTAGTACATCTGGAAAATTTATAACTACTATTTACAGTGCATTAACGTCACATGCGTACACTATCTGTAGTGTGTTAAACCATGACTTCTCCCAATTTTAGAGATTTTACGTCAGTCTTACGTTATTGATGTCAGTGCGAATATGGCATACATTTTCTATACGTTAGTGCCTTTTGGCATATATTTTTGGATGTTTATGCCAAGTTCGCACTAACGTATAAGCCTGTTTTAACTATTTTTGTATACTTTTTCATACGTTTTAACATACATTTTGACATACGTTGGATAAGACGTATATATTAATGAAGAAACTACGTTATAGCGCCCTCAGGAACACACGTAAGTATTTCAAGTGCGCGTTTTCGGGGTTTACGCGCCCTTACGTGCCCATGACGTGTCTCTACGTGGGTGTTTTGGGTACGTTACGGACATGCTGAGCCCACTTTAGTGGCCTCAGTCCGGCATCACCTTCGGTGAGCCCTTATTTTGGGTATACTTTGGGGTACGTTTGCATGTGTTTGCGTACTTGGTGGATACGTAACGTGCGTCGGAATGTACGTTGGTGGGTACGTAGCATACGTTGAGGTGCACGTAGCGTACGTCCACATACATGGCGAAAAAGTTTCCCCACGAAGTTCGCCCACGCGCTTATGACGTCCAAAACGTTTACCATACGTATAGGCTACGTAAGTGGTGACGTGGTGGAAGACATGAGCGCCTACGTGAGCGTTACGTGTGTCCTGACGTGTGCACTGACGTGAGTGTTAACGTGTGCCCTGACATGAATGCTAACGTATGGGCTAACGTAGGGGCTGAAGTTTGCGCTAACGTGTGTGCTGACGTATGTAAAAAAAATGACGAAAAAAAAACTACGTCCGCTTCGCTACGCTCATCGGCTTCACGTCTACAACAACGTAGATCCAAACGTATGCATAAACGTAAGACGCCACGCCTTAAGGCTGTGGCACAGGAGTCCGGAGGACCCTGTACGTAAATGCAAACGTAAGGATAACGTTGTTGCTGACGTTGGGACTTGCGTGGTTATATGCGTGTGTACGTATGCGAACGTATAACCCGTATTGAGTTATGCGTCTTACTTACGTGGTCACTTACGCCCCACGGGTTTACGTTGCCCAATATAATTTTTAAAACAGCTTCGAGCTCTTCAATTGTCTCGCAGCCATCAATAGCTGTCTCGAATTTGAAGTCTGTTCTGAGTTGTGCTTCGCGCTTTAAAATGATTAATGTTTGTTCGTTCATTTACTTACCCTCCTATAAATGAACATAGATATAAACTTCATAAACGTCTGCCTACGTCAACTACGTATACGATTTACGTGACGCGCAGATATTTACGCATCCCTATTTCTAGGATGCAATCTATTTATATCTATTCAATTATGAGTGTTTTAAGTAAGTTTTTGAGCATACACCTAAACGTACACCCTACACAACTGAGCGAAGCGAATGTTGACGTGGTTGAACGTAGTGAAAACCACGTTTGGCAGGGCCACTTTTGTCCGTTTTCGCAAAAATCGACTTTTACGTTTTTCAAATTCGGAACGTTGCGGCGTGGGCCCTATATAGTATACGGGTACATAAGACGTATATTTAAAATATTATATCTTATACACTATACGCCCGCCCCAACGTATGCGACGAATGTAATGAGACGGACGTAGTACCCACAACGTTTGCCTACTTAAGTATATACGTAAGCAACAAAGTACGTAAACCAATAAAGCTGACAAACGTAAGTGAGGTAGACAGAATACGTAAGAAACCACGTAAAAGCCAACGTACTCCCAAACGTAATGGTCCTCCAATACGTCCGTGCCAACGTTCACACGGACGTAAGAAACGTGAGCATAAACATAAAACGTATATGCCAACGTCCTTACGTCTGTGTGAAAATGGCAAAAAAAATGGCAAAAAAAATAAGGGACGTTAGATTACGTAAGAGAACGTTAGAGGTGGTGATCTTATAAAAGGATCACCACCTAACGTAACTTAACGCTTACGGTGCGACAGAATACGTCCATATTTTAGAGAACTGACAAAATAAGTACATATGGACTGTATCATTTACGTTCCTCGTTAGTTGAAAATTTCTGAACGCATGCATACTACTAAACGCAGGTCTATACAGGGGATTTGGGTATACATCGTACGTTGTGTACACCTCACGATAGTCCAACGTATCGCTTTCAGCCTCGTATAAGACAAGTGCCTCCGGATGTGTATACAGAGGTCCGTCTTTATTATACGATTCACCACCCTCACTATTCAACACTAAGTATTCAAGTCGATCTCCTACCATACTTTTACCTCCTAAGGTGTGAGCGTGGCGAACCCTACCACGTTCCCTTTTCTATCTGTGAGCTATACGTCCATGTCTCAGCAGACGTAGAAAACACGTTGAAATGAAGAAGATGATTTGAGGCTCTTGTTAATGTAAAATCTCTGAACAGATCCTTACCACTAAAATTAGGTCGCATTATTCCTGGGTATCTATCGTACTCTACGTAGACCCCACACGTAAAATCACCTTCTGCGTATAGGATTGGCGTTGTTCCTAATATACGCTCTGAAGCGAGGAGTTTGTACGTAATCCTACTACCCACAACTGTTTTCATATGTGTATTGCTCCTATACAACAATTCCAAATGTCAGCATCCGTATCAAACACAAGACGTCCGTATTCTCTTGCACTATGGGCTTCTTTCTGTACATATATCTCAGGATAACCATACCAACGTACAGGCAACATAAAACCCACTTGCCCTACATCGTATTGTCCTGATCGATCCTCTAAGATTTCTATGTCAGGCTCAAGACATCCCAGAGCTCCCCTCGCCTCAGACTGAAATACAAATAAAGTAGGGTATTTGATATCCGCGTACTCATTTACATCCTCTGTCTCATAAAAATACCTAAACGTATCCCCAACGTTAAATTGTAATTCTTTATAATCAAACCACTTCTCCATACGTACACCTCCTAAAGGACCTGATTGTCTTCATAATTACAACGTATCCAAACGTCGGCTTCCTGATCAAAGAAACGATGTGTGTACGAATAGTGCATACTTGAGTTAGATGGTTTGTATATCTCAGGATATCCATACATACGTGAAGGATAGTTAAACTCAACGTAACCTAAGTCATACTTAGGGAGCGTTAAGTTTACAAGTACAATATTTACATCCGCATCGTCAATACACATTCGTTCGTTAGTTCCAGCCGCTCGTATTTGCCACGTATACAAGATCGGATGGAACGCCACATCATCATCACGTCGATAATATTTAAACTGATCCCCTACATCAATCTCATGCTTTCTTACATCATTCTCATGTCTTTCTATATTATCATCACTCATACATATATCCTCCTTGCCCAACAGGGTCACGAAGTGGCTCGCCGAAGGCGACGCCGGACCAGCACTCGCGGAGCGAGGCTGTTATAACGGATCCTTTCCCTCATAACGTATCCAAACGTCAGCCAACGGGTTAAACAGACGACGCATATACGAACGAACGTGCATAGGCATCGACGGAGGGTTATATATTTCAGGATACCCGTACACACATACTGGGTATTCGAACAGTATATCACCTACATCGTATTCTGCAACCGAATTGGCTATAGCTAGAAGATCCGCGTCGGCCTCACTTATGCATACTTGTCCCATTTCTTGCCACGTATATAAAACAGGATGTAATGCTACGTCACCTTTCTTTCCCTTTCGATAATACCTTATCAGCTCACCAACCTGAACCATAGTCAAACTCCATACCAATACGTGTCATCATCAGGGTCGAAGCGTTTGTATATGTAATAACTCGTTAACATTTGATGTAGAAAATAACTTGGACGTATGTAATCGGTTTCTACCCATCTGTTATACTCACAATCCACTTCTGTTACATACCGAGTTACGTCAGGGTCTATGGTAAGTAAAATAGGGTACTCACACTGAAAGATAGGTCCCTTATATTTGACCGTACTACCTAAAATCGTCTCCATTTTAATCTCCGTTTGTTCATGATACGTAAAAACGAATGTGGTTTAATCCAATATAACATCTGATCTCCTTATAACCACGTACCTGATCTCTTCCTAAATACGCATAAGCCATGTAGCCCCTCCTGTAATAATACATACTTTTTTGGATGGATGCAACATATGTGAGGTACATACTCAAAATCAACTTCAGTAATAAAAGGACTAGCGCGATCTCGGAAGTTCATAAGAAAGAGTATCGGGTACGTATAATCCGATTCAGTATAATCCGATCCATACGTAATAATACTTCCAATACTTTCATCCCACGTTTCCATGTCTATCTCCCTGGCTCCCATACGTTACTCTCACGTGAGAATATGTATATGTGGTACACACTTGGAGGTGCTCGCCATATGTAGAAACGTTTGAACATTCTTTTATCATCAAAGCCCGCTGCCGGATAATCGTATATATCACTCTCCACACATGTTGTTGCAGACTTATTAGAATTAAGATCATAAAGTATAGGCGTTTCTAGTAAAACACGTTCTTTGCCACAAAGCCCGTAACCCCCTCCCATATATATAAACATATCTCCTACCATCGTTCTGTCTCCTCACTGATAAGCCGTTTACGGCGAAGCAGTAACGTTAATTCTTTTACCATCTTTCAGACTCCTCCTTGAATATGTACATCTGATAATTGTAACGTGGAATTTTTCGAAGAAGAGTCCCCATTAAATATGAATACTCAACCTCATGCCCATAATACCCTTCATCCCAACAGCGATCGACCTCCCACGCGCCCACCACTGAAGGTTGATCGAGTATTTTGTATAGAACCGGGTATCGTGCTACACCCCGAAGCCCAACCATGTGGTAGTCGTTGTAAGGTTTTATAAAATGAAGGTCGATAATATCACCGACCTCCCGTATTTTCGACTTAACCATATTCACCTCACCATATCTTAGCATCTCGTTTAAACCAATGTATATCGGCGTCACGTAAATCAAGGAAGTTGGTGCCGTCAATATGATACAAAACGCAATTATAACACTCGCACCACGATATACTACTCCACCCATTAACCATTATCGGATCTTCTAGCTCAAATACGGTTCCAATTGGTGTTAAAGCACGTTCCATTGTCAAGTACCTTCCCAAAGATGTCGACCCGTCCATACATCGTTATCAGGCATAAACTCCCTTATCCACCGAGAGCATATATCGTATATACATATTGGACTTGTTTCATACACGATCATGCAGGACAAAGTAGTATTCACCCATCTGTCTACGTAATAAAAAGGTTTTTCCATAGACGGTGTAAACTCCCCTATGCGCCCCATATGTCTGCACTCCTTTTAAACCAACGTATAACCATGTCATTATACGTATAGAATATACATAACAAACAAGGATCAATCACGTGATGACGTAATCGTGTACGTCGTCTATTGCTCACACGTATATGCTCAACGTATGTCTTATAACAATACCCAATATAATCACTTGTCATAACACCACCACACTGACGCATTCTTATTAAACATATACATATAATAACATAGCGGATTTGATTGATGAAGCAGGGTCTTTTGTAGATCCAGATCACCTCGTACCAATATAACTCTACCATCATAGAAGCTCTCAATATCAACTTCATTACAATATTGCCCATCCTCTCCTGTTCCAAGCGTAAACAAAACACGATAGGCAGATCTAGATAACTTCTTAGTTGCACGACTCATTGCCTCCTGTGCATATAAACAAGGCTCTCCTACATTTATCTCTTCTACATCACTCATACGTTAACCTCCTTCTCTTACGTTCATACCCATACGTTCTTATATTCATATCCATACGTTATGTGTACGTTCAAACCAATGCATGTCAGTATCCCTCATATCATACAGTGGAAATGGGATGCATTGCGGACCTTCCTGATATGTAAATACACACACATTCATGTAAAGAACTGAGCTAATACGTCGTTTCTCGTCTAGTAAAAACTCAGTACGAAGATTACCGGATCCAATTACGTCATACAATGTTGCCATTACGTGAACACATCCTGAGCCCAAGTATTACTCTGACGTGAAAAATAATGAATATCCACGTCTGACATATCATAGAAATTACGTGATATATTATTTATACAGTACAGACGTGTGTTTTCGTATTCAATATCTCGTAAAAAAGTCCCATAATTAACAAAAACGTCACCACGTTCGCACCACGATTTACAACCTACGCCTTCTATAAGTTCATCATCCACTCGAGTTAGACGCGCGAGTAACGTCTCAATAGTTAAGTTTATATCCATATATCCTCTACCTCCTGACCATCCTCCAATAAACCTGCTCTCTGTATAGCCTTTCGAAGGGAACTATTAAACGGATGAAAGATCGTATACAGCAAAGTTGAGGCTCGATGCATAACAAAATTTTGAAAACTGAAGTAACCAATCTCAACATTTCCGTTTTCATTGTAAAAACCGTCAATTTCGGTGATTTTTACAGGGGATTCTATAGTCGCGAGGTCGTATAAAATGCTTACATCATATCGTACGAGCTCTTCTGTCGCACTAAGTACCCCACTGTATGAGCATTTATCCCCTATTTCTACCTCATTCGTTTGATTTTCGTCATCTTCCATGTAATTTTCATCACCTTCCTTGTAATTTTCATTATTTTTTATCAACATCCACTCCATGTTTTATCATCCTTGTCGAAAAAATAGAACCCATAAAGTACAGAACGTGCAGTATGTCGTATGTAATCAACGTAATCCAAACGTTCACTGAAACATCGATCATATCCCCAGGAAGCATCGACCTCAGTAAACGCTCTTTTGCCCATATGTAAGAGGATAGGATACGTTGCGTTTTCAAACACAGTCCAGTCTTTTATAACCTGGTCTTCCTCTATGATATTAACGTACGTCCCGTAAACTACCGCTACGCGTTCTGACACACTCAATTTATCGCCCTCCATATATCTGAATCTTCCGCAAAACAAAATATCCATGCACACGTCATATCTAGCTCTGTAAAAGTCAACTTCGTTCCATCTTCCCAGTCGAATCCAAACAGAATGACGGACGATATATTATTAAGAATCTGACCTCCATTCTCATCATCATAAGTCAATTCAAAATAAGGCTTAAGTTCCCCTATTTCGTTATCCAAATCTATGTCAGCCATTATAGTTTTTTCTCCCATACGTCAGCCTCACGTGCAAACCAACGTATGTCATAATCCCCAAAATCATACGTTGGAACTACGTTTCTACCATTATCAATAGTATACGTAAACACACATGTATTATCGTAGAGTATAAAGTTAATGTAATGGTGATAACGTACGACAAACACATCATCCCGTACGTAACTCATACCAATCAAGTCATTATCGTATATTTTTGTAATACTCATACACTCTCCAAAAGCATTACGATCCTGTCCAAACATTTTCATAACGCACAAACAGTATCATATCAGCATCTACGAGGTCATAATAGTTACGTCCGAGCGCATTTATGACGTATAAACACGTACTCTCATAAGGTTGATGTGATATTACGTGTCCATGGTGTACATAAATGTTGCCGTCCGTGCACCAACGTTTCCCTCCGATTGTGTTTATTGCCTTAAATTCCACTTCCATATCCGTTTCAACATTGTCTAGGTGTCTATACAATTTCTCAAAATACGCGTCTAGCCCCATATAACCTCCTGTGTAGCATTTTCTATACCTACTCTATGGAAAGGTATGAACGCCATATACTGTAAAATTGACGCTCTATGCATAATATAATCGTAAAAAGACAGGTAATTTATCTCTCTGAACCGAGCTTTACCATAAAAGCCATCGACTTCGGTGATTCGCACAGGGTATTTCTCGTCGAAGACATAGTATAACACACTCCCATCATGCTGGAGAAGATCTTCTCCTCCACCACTTACTCCTCTATACAGGAAAAAGTCGCCAATTTCCCCATTTTTCACTGTTTTGTTGTTGTTTTTCATGCATTTTACTCACTTTTTCGCACACTTTCACATCTCCAAATACCATACATCTGCTCCCTTATCAAATCTACACAGCATATAGGCTTCCCAACGAGCACGATGCGTCAAATATTTAGGGATATACGACCCATAACACACTAATTCATCCCGAATATTACAATCTATTTCACAATATTCATAGATTGACTGTTTAAATAGCATAGGAAAATGCCCAATTACAGTCTGTTTACCCGCATGTATGTTTATAATTGGGATATAATCGCCTATTTGTAAATTCCTGTCCATTTTTTTGCCTTTTTATCAAACAAATAGAAGTCGTAACACAAATCATGCGATGTGTGTAACAGGTATTCTATATAGTTTGAATGAGTGCTAATGTTTTTATCGTACCCATATGAGATGTCAACCTCTGTCATCAGCATAGTACTACACGCCCATAAGATTGGATAAGTGGTTCGTTCAAGTACAATCCATCTACTAAGCTCATAATTGTAGTTAGCAGTGTATTGTATGTCAATTTTGTCACCCTCTTTCATCGTTTCACATCCCCTGCATCTATGACGTCCATATATCCTTATCTCTACGGAAGAATTTTAGACTATAATGCATCTCGAACCCATCATGCACCAAATATTGCTCAAACTTCATTCCTGTAACATACGTTTGTACCACGTCATACCCACCATCAGCCATATCTAACTCACTACATGCCCTACGTTTATCCATACAATACAGAACAGGATAACGTATGGTTTGCATTGCACATGAGCTCCGAAAATCGAAAGTTAACCAATCACCTACAAGCATACCCATTTTTCCGCACCTCTGTCAAAACGTTTAAAATAATAATCATAACTTGACCCACGATGTAAGAGATAATATTTGAGATAAGTGTTGTTTACATTAAGGGTAACATCATTACTTACGTGTGCATCGATTTCATCACAAAACAAAGTAATAAAATTAACACCACTGATTGCATAGAGAATTACGTTATGCGCTTTCTCCATAGCCAACGTATAAATGCTCTGTGGGTCATCTTCCCATACTCGTACATATACGTAATCACCTACACCCATATTTCACTTCCTTTATAGAACCACGTTACTATATACTGTGATTGATCTCGACATGCGACAACCCCATTGTCCTCATCAAGTAAAACGTAGAGTAATACACGTTCGAACCTTACTTGATGTGTAAACGTAGCGTATTCTACTTGATACCTGTCATACATATATGATTTAATGCCTATTATATCCGTATACATATACATATATTACGTCTCCCTGTACTCTGATGTCCATACGTTTCGACGTTCATCAAACATATAGCAATTGTGAGGAGCTGACATTTTAGTCTTACGTAAGATTTGTTCCCGTGTCCCAATTAGTCGAGCAGAACAAAAAGTACCATGTCCTACGAAGTACTCGTCAAACCAATAATCCATTACGGTATCAGGAGGGCTCTTAGAAATTATATACAATACAGGATATATAACGTGATATTCACCAAAACCAGCCCAGTATGTAATGTTTTGTCCCGTTTCTAGATTATACATCATCAGTCCCTCATCACGCCCTCAACCCATTTATTGGTTGTTGGTACAAAAGGTCTTATAAAGGATGTAGGGTGATCAAATATAAGCCTCACTTCATCTTCTATTAAGGCCGTACGTTCGTGCTCTTTCACTTGATATGTCTCGCCATTGACTATAATGTCTTCATGACTTAACAATTTGAATCCTATACCAAACTCGCCTGTTACGTCCATATACCTGACTCCTTATTAAATAATGTACATTCATAAGTTACTGGATCTATGTTACGTCTGAGTATATACTCGATCACTGCACTTTCTTTAGTAAATGACACAGATCCCCATGGATTTGCAACAGACGCGTCTACTTCATGTGCAATAAATTCCTTAATACTTGTATGATGCTTAAATAGCACAGGATACTTAACAGATATAGACGCAACAAAATGCCCGACATTTGCATCCCATGATACACACCTGATCTCACATAAATCACCTATATTCATAAATTATCCCAAACATCCTCTTGTTGATTGAAGTTATAGTAGGCACCTGGCCATGTCCCATGTAGATATTTTTGATAATTGTAATGGTGACTAAATACTGCACCCAACGGAGTAAGCATATCTCCCTCTACACAGCAACGTTCACAAAATATGTATAATACCATTACTTCAATACCTGGACGTGTAATACCATTTTCATCTTCCCAATTTACGCTTATAAAATCCCCAATGTTTTTCGTTTCATCAAGTGATAACCTTGGACCCATATTTACCAAACCTCCTTGTCCACTTCAAATAAACACATTTCATAACATGATGGAGAGCTTTGATGAAGAATGTAAGCCAAAGAATTTATTCTACTGACGTATGGAATGTATTCAAAATCAATCTCTGTGATCAAGAGGTGATACGAACCTTGTGACATCCGAAATAAAATCGGATAACTCAGGTCGACACCTTCATACGTAACAGGCGCACCGATACTTTTATCCCATGCCATATGTAGACTCTATCTCCGCCGACATATGTTGAGCTAATTTAGTCAGCTCTTCATCAATCTGTTTGTATAATTGGTAGATCGTGTTTGAGAACAATTCCTTATAATCCGACTCAGCCCCTAATGTTGTAAAGTTGATTTTATCAAACAAAGCTCGCATACGTGACTCACGACTACGTATTGAGGGCCCACCAAGGTGGTGCTGAACCAAGGCCGCGGGGCGGACTTGGTAACTATCAACGTTTCCCTCAAGTATAATTGCGTTCTCCCCATTTAGCACGTCCACCGTATTTCCCGTTGCATCCATACATCGGCCTCCTTATCAAATACATATTCTGTTTCTTCTAATCGTGTTCTGTCAGTCTCGTACCGACATGCGTTAGCACTAAGGAAACGTACGTCTTCTTCCATTACTACGTAACATAATGGTGATATAAACTCTGTTACGTAAAGGGCACATATTGTCACATATGTATACCTTCCCTTGTCGTGTACTGTAACTAACGTACCTGGTTGCACACTACTTGTCATTATGATCCTCACTTAATTTCATAAAATATACTGTAATCATTCATACATTTGACATATCCATATATTCCGACGTTTATCGAATCGCCGCCTAGTTGACGGTTGTGTACATATATCTGTAGCCTTGTTATGTCTACAGAATATAATAGCATCATCTCTATACTCATCACACCAACGTACCACATGATCTTCCCATTGGTATAAGACAGGATACTGATACATCGAATAGGGTACATCTGATTTCAGTAGCCAATAAGACGTCAAGTCTCCAACATTTCCTACCACAATATGTGTATCCTTATCCATGGCTCCACCTCCCACATGCAATATTCATATATCTTTTTACCATGTTCTTATTCCCATCCATACGTCTGTCTCAGTGTTGAATGTTAGTAATCCGTAAGCATCACTTCCTGCCTGATGTAAAATATACTCGTTAACATTAGGCTTGGTTACGGACGGGTAATATTCAAAATCCACTTCTGTAATTAAATGGTTTAGATTTAAAGTAGGACTAGTATTGTTTTTCCATGTATACAAAATCGGATAATAATATGATTTTGAATACCCTACTTCCTCATATTCAATAAAATCTCCAATCTTCTCTCCAAGTCTTTCGATGTTATATTCCATTTAGTCTATATATTCCTGAATCCATATATCCCTCCCACTATCAAACATGCGCATACGATATTTAAATGATGGTTTTTGATGTAAAATCCATGACTTCAACAATGTTTTATCACTCGTTATCCCAGGTACGTAATACCGATATGTTTCCCCATCCTCAACATCAACCTCTGTTACAACATCTTCTGGCACAGGATCTCCCATTGGACAAAACGTATATAATATCTTATACGTTAGACACCTCTGTTCTGCCTTATAATCGTATAGATCTCCAACCAATTACATACCTCCAGTTAGATGTACCCCTTGTTGATTCTCTACTCCCATATATCACTGTTACGTTGAAACATCTGTCTTGTTAATGCGTGCCCTATCCATGTATAACCGTAGAATTGAAGTATATGTAATGTCGCTTGCGAAAGCCCCTGTCCGTCACTCGCTAGTCTATATTCGAACAGCTCGTTTCCATGTTTATCATGAATCTCTGCATCGCGCTCCGTAATCTTAATTTTTGAATATTTATCTTCTAGATTAAGCAAAATAGGCTCTACTTGTACAGCGAGACGAATACTAAAATCAGGAGTATATACACCATAGAGAAAATATACACCCCTATATTCTGTACGTACTAGATGCTCTATGAAGTCTATATCTTCCGTCCTCTTGAATATCAGACTATTGTGTTTAAGTTGAAATCTCGGTCCACTCATACTATTCCTTCCATGTATCCGTATCCTCTTGAAACCAACGCCTATTAAAAAACCTTCCTGCACCTCGCATATATCCATACCTCTGAAGTACAGTTCTGTCATAAGCTTGAGAATCCGCATCTTCTATATCACGTTCTGTAACAATACCCAAATCATAATCTACGTCACCCCTCAACGTATACAAAACAGGATCAAGTACTTTACATGAATCATCGTTCGTTCCGTCATAATGTAACCCCTTGTTCGTCACGTAATATGCGAATAAATCACCAACGTACATTACAGCTCCTTATAACCATACACCTATACCAGGCTCGAACCAGTGTCTGTTGAGTTCACGACCTGTGGGTACGTAACCATACATATATGGAACGTCAGTCTCATACGTATCCCCACTTTCCAGATCACGTTCAGTTACATTACGTATGTCTCTCATGCCACTTATTTCATACAGAATAGGCGTATGTGCGGATATAATTAACGTGTAAGTAAACGTATTACCAACGTGCATCACAGCTCCTTATTCCCATATATCTGAACTCCTATCAAACCAGCGCCTGTTGAGCATGAAATCATCGGGCACGTAACCATACATATACTGAATGCTAGCCCCAAACGTGCGCCCTTCTTCAAGATCACGTTCAGTTATATTAGATAAATTCACAAAACCACTTATTTCATACAGAATCGGTGTGTATATGGATATAGGTGAGTCCGTAAACATATCAAACGTGTAAGTAAATGCATCACCAATATTACTCAAATTTTAGTCTCCTCGTACGTTTTTATACGTCGGATCTGTATAGAGTTAGCTATTTCAGCCTCTTTACGTTCGGCCTCTTCGAGCTTACGTATGGTTTCACGTAAGTTACGTATGGTTTCACGTAAGTTATGTTCATGCTTTTCTTTAGCGGCTTGTATTTTCTTAGTTTCTCTTTCAGCCTTTATCCACTGATACACATCCCATACCTGAGAACGTCGTACCAAAAATATACGATCACCTATTTTCGTTATCCCTGGTTTTAACTTCTCGTATGCGTTATCAAATTCAGCTGGCGTTACAAGTGTCTTAGTGTAAATTATGCCTGCCATACGTCCTCCTCATAAAGAATTTTTTTTCTCTTTTCATGGAAATTTCTCTTTTCGGTCTTCCTACTTACTTCTCAGTATTACCTACGTTAGTCCCAAGTACCGCACGTGCTTCCTCAACGTTAGCAAAAACGTACTCTACGCCGCCAATTGTAACGGTAATCTTTTGCTTTTCTTTGGCTAACGTTTGGATTGCGTTCTTGAATGACGTGATAAACGCGTGATGCAATTCGTTATCATCATCTTCATTACGGAAGAAGTACAAACTTTCGTCGTATACGTCCTTATATGCGAACTTCTGTATGTTTTCTTCTCGAATAAGTTCGCTGCTTTCCTTACCGAGTTCTGAAACAAGATCCACAATTCGCTCAGGATGTAAGGTGAACGCCCACGAAGAACCTACCTGATCCAACAAGTCGGCCTCATCAATGGTAGGATGGTGTGGTTCCTTTGTGATATGTGCCTCAGGAATAAGGAACCAATATACAACCTGATCTTTTTTGAACTTCAGTGCTTTAACCTCAGTCCCCTTTTTGTACAGAAGTCGAGCATTGAATGTTGTATCGGAATAAGCCTCATATAATTCCAGATCAATATACTGCGAACTCTGTTTTACCACGGGTGTCACGTTTTTTACCTCAAAGAAAACGCTACTGAGTGAACCAGTAAACGGATACCACAGCTTATCCTCAACATGTACGTCTCGGAAATCAGCCTCTTCACCGCCATCCAGTTTACGAGCAATAATGTCACTCGCCAAAACCCTGAATGCTTCGTTCCCTTTTACACCAAATTTTTCTGTTAATTCATTGTATGTCATTTCTGACCTCCATTAAAATAATTTCTAAATTGTATTTTCTCATACTCCCCATTTCTTAGATACATAGTTCTGGTACCCCAGCGTACCCCAGGAACCCCGACCATCCCATACATCTGAGTCAAACTGAAAGAATGTAATATCCACCATCTCAAAATCCCATGAATAGACCGGATCATTCTCGTACAACGTTATGGCGGTATGACGTGGTAAATCTATGTATGTTACGTCATCTACGACAATCCCCGTAGCACCATTCGTAACTAGATGTTCAACTCCTATTATGTAGCCTTTGTTGAAAAAAGCCGACATGCGTTATTCGACAACGTTACAAGACGTAAGTTCGACGTACGCTTTAGGTTCGTCATCACCAACGTCACCTGCGTAATCACTATTAAGCCAATCCACGTAGTCATCAACTGTAGCTTTAATAGTATCATTGAATTCGCCTACGTTATTATCACAATCAGCAGCCAGGTAATCCTCATCTACCTCAAACTCTAATTGTAAGCAAATCTTTCTCTTTGACATGTGCTGGTACCTCCTTATATGTTTGTGCATGCACCTCTACGCATGCAGCTATGTTTATACAGAACGTTTTCTCACAATTCGGGCACGTTCCCAATACGTCGATGCCAAGTCCGCGATATTCTATAAGTGCGTCTAACGTTGGTAAGTCGTCTACGTAAGTAAAGTCAGATACTGTACCTACGTGATCGCAATGTGGGCATCTACATTGTATTATCTTTTCATACTCCATTACGTCTCTCCTTTTTAGCTTTATTCTGACCAAATTTGCTTACGTACATCAAATGTCTCTCTCCAAAAATCCGCTGACGTAATTCTGTAGACCATAAAGTCCGAAGCTCTTTGAAAACTGACATGGCGTGTTCGATCTATTTCCGTAAAGCAATTCGTCAAACTCAACGTCGGATCATCATACATCATAAGGATCGGATATTCCTCACGTGTATCCGCCGTAAATTGGTATTTTAGGTTATCACCAATACTTGGTTTACTCATCATCCCGTCCAAACAGATAAATTCGGGTTAAATGTGTGTCGAGATAAAGCGTGCTCACCTGGCGTATACCCGTACCAACGTAACCGCCTTATGCCTTCGTCAGTAAGCTTACCCGTCGGGATCTCATCATATATCTCTAGACTGTAAAGCTTTCCACTGGTTCCCTCAGCATCCCGCTCCGTAATAAGACGTAGGGTAACATCTGTAGTTGTAACTTGAAACAATACAGGATCTACCTGTGCTGCGATACGTGAACCTGTAAATCCGTCTATAATTGTATAGAAGTAGCAGGAGTGCATCTTAGCAAGTCGAGTTGCGTGTTCCGCGATATAATCGGCCTCATCACCTGTTACTATCTGCCTCATGTTAATTTTAATCTTAGTTTTCATTGTATCTCACCAATCGTCCTCAGACATCCATATATCCATCCTAACATCGAATCTATACTGATTTACATAATCACCTGAGCCTAAAATGTAGTTCTTGCGATTACCTTCACCGAGGAAAGATACAGGTGCTTTGACATAGCTTACATCGATTTCTGTGACCGGTCCAGGCTTCCCATCATTCCAAAAATCCACGCTATGCAGGATAGGGTATACTATATCAGGTTCACCCTTACTTATTATGTATTGATCATCTCCGATTTCCATCATATCTCAACTTAATTCTCTTCAAGATCCTTGATCACATGATATATTTCATCTAACGACATACATTCAATATCCATGTCAAACGTATCTACATCGAACTCATCTGCATCCATGTCGACGTCATCCCCATATACGTCACACGGTGCTTCCATGTATCTACCCACGACACGTAAATCATCACGTATGTAGACCTCACGTATTTCCTCAAGTTCCATACATAAGTTTTCGTCTACACGATATATACGTGTTGGCTTACTTATGGTTATACGTTGGTTCGGTTGTGTGGCTACGTAGTTGAATATAGCATCAATTATGTCCCTACGTTTGGCTGCGAATACGTCCATTAACTTACCTTGTGCTTGCTTCATTTCTTACTCCTTACTCAAACACTCGTTTACTCCACTATATCATAAGTTTTTTCAAAGATGTCGGGTTTGCAGGGATAAAACTCTCCATTTACCCCTTTAATGATATAATCATAAGGGTCTGCTCTCATCACTCCTTCAAGAGTAGGAATAAAAATACTGAAATAGGGAGGACCCATTCCTACTTCATAAGCACTGTCAGAAAAGACCTCTGTTTTCAAATCCTTTCCAATCCATTTACAGATGTCATCTCTGTTTGTGTTTCCATTGTACTGAATAAACTCAATTACAACAGCTTTTTTAACTGCTTTTTGCACTTGTTTCTCAAAATTCATTTTTGCCTCCTAAACTCCTAATACCAACCTTGCTTGATCCACATTCTCGAATACGACTTCCTTACCATTAATCTGAACCTTAATCGAACCTACATTCGATGTCTTTTTGACGTTAATATCCACATCTACGCTTATTTCAGGTTCTGCTTCTTCTTCAGGCTTGATGCGGTATTCGAAATCATCGTCGAAATACCCAGGTCCTTTTATATTTGCAATAACAACATCAATAGTCGTTCCCGTTTCCCCGAAAGAACAAAGATCTTTCCATGTATCCATTGAGTCTCGTCGTATCTGAATGTGTTTCCCTTCCTTGAAATATGCCCACTTTATTTCAAAGTTAGGATCATAGTAGAAGAATCTCCATTCTCCTGAACCACCTTGGAACTTAACGACAAAAGGGCGCGACTCATTATCCGAGTATTGTAATAACGTGCCCATCATACAAGGCCCTTTATAATGAAGTTCTTTTTTAATGGTTCCTATATCACAAGCAAAAAAGCCTTTCTTTCCCTTCAAGTCCTCATCCCAATCGAAATGTACGAACTTTGGATTATACAAATCTACGTCGTTATCCATTTTAACCTCCTTTTCCTCTTTTCTTTCCATATCTTTCATTCGTAACTTAGCCTTATAATTTTCCCATGCTAATTGTCCTCGAATATCCCCCTTTTCCACAATCCATCCCTCATCCGTTTCAACGTTGTCTAGAGTAAGTGGTATAAAACACCACTCACTCCCGTCACGTGTGCATTCATAGTTTACGGGACTATGTAACGTTCCGTCTTTTAGGTACCATATCATATGCCAAGCATCTCTAGCTAGAATAACTTCATCGCGCCAGTTCACATAATAAAATCCACCATCTTCTAATTCCCTTCTATCTAACACGTTTCCTAACATACTTTTGCGTCCTCCTTAATCATAAATATAATCTTGCGTTATTGTACTCCAACGTCCGTGGCTTAAGCCATGTAACATAGCCAATTGCCCGCGCTCACGTTGCTGATCGCATACCCACGTATCTTCCTCGTTAAATACGTAAAGCATGTTATCGAAATCAAAATACATGTCATGATTCATTTGTGCGATCCACATATCTTTATATTCATACGCGAATAATAATTGCATGGAATCAAGCACCATACATTCGTCTATACTAATCCACGAATAGAGTGTTCCTCTTACGATCTCCATGTTTTCTATTACGTTTTCCATGTCTTATCCCCAGTGCGTTTCCCATATGTCTTTCTCTAAATCAAATTCATGTACTTTACGTGAATTCTGAATATCCAAATGGGATCGCATCCATATTAACGAGTCCGCGAGAATCCAATGTGATTGTATATCCCCTACCTCTTGTTTCCACACATATTCGTATTCAAATGTAGCCTCATTAATGTCGCCGTACATACTAGTTTCCTCAAGCGTTCTGTATAAAAGTTTTGTTTCGAGTTTGACATATTCATCTAAGTCGCTTTGTTTTACAATTATCATATCATTACTTCAGCCCCCCCCTTTTATTCCACGCGTACATCCCATATGTCTTTCTCTAAATCAAATGGGCATACTTCATGCCAATCTACACATGCTAAAAATTGATGTGCTAGATACGGACTGTAATTTACGTATCCAGTTACGTTATCTCCTATTTCTGTCAGCTTCCCCAACTTCAGTGTCACATTACTTTTCTGCACATAGTGAATTCGGTCCTCTGATATGAATCCCACCATACCTTGATACCTCATGGCTGTACGATCTGGGTCAAAAGACCATAAAGCCTTTGAATGTACCCATCCGAAGGCACGATATGAATTCGTAAACTTAATCGTCATAATCAGCTCCTTATTCAGACCATACACTTGACTCACTGTTGAAAAAATGAACATCGGAATCTACCATCGCACAGAATGCAATCCAACTTCCCCGTCCAAGTAGATTTATGTACTCAGACTTGTTTATATAGATGACTTTATATGTAATCCACTTACATGGTAGAATTATGTCATGATTAACTTGGAATGCACAAGATCTCTCATACTCATCCCCAATCTTTGGTAATAAATTATTCATCAATTACACCCACCTATATCCATATATCAGCATCCTCATTAAAAGCACGACAATTACATTCTTGTGTAAATATACGCCTACGTAAAGGGTCACGTGGGGTACCAAACCAATGTGTACTTGTACCCCATCCACCGACTGAACATTCACATGCACACACCTCATCACTTATGTATATATCCCATTCTGACTGAGATGTATGTATGTAATACGTAATCTTAAAACACTTTTCGATCTGAAATTCATAATCATAACGTATACCATTAAAGGCCCATCCAAATCCCATGCGTCGTCGGCTTCTGTCACCACACTTCATAAAGATTCCCTCTTGTTTCCTTCCTGTGCTCTTTCACATAAGTTATCATATTACAAATGTTTCTCCTGACACTTCCATACATCATCCTTCTTATCAAACATCCTTATATGGTATAAAGCAGGATGTATTTTATGAAGTACACAGCGTTTAAAATTCACACTATCTCGTAGGGTTATGTGATAAGGAACTGTCATTTCTTCCTGAGTTGGGTTTTCCAGATCAATTTCCGTATACCAAACATCTCCCCCAAGAGCAGTATCTAGTCTTAAGATTGGACATATATACGTTATACGACTATTATCCTTCTTGTATATAACTAACTCACCTATCATACTTTACCTCCACCTTCATGAATTATACATAACATCACCACTCCTCTATAATCATGTCGCACCCCATTTGGTTTGATATTTTTCAAAGATTCCTTGATTTACATGCCCTACACTATATCGCCACGGTAAGTACCCATATAGTAACCCCTTGTGAGTTGTGAAACTCGTCTCATATATTGACTCGATATCTCGTTCTGTTACTTGCTGCAATTCATGCCCTGGATTCTGACATATATATAGTACAGGCGCATTTTCCACAATAGGATCATCGCCCGCAAGTAGTTTGTATCTAAAGGGGTCGCCTACTGTCCGCTCTATTCCTCCATCCATCTATCAGCCTCCGGATAAAATACATACATATAATAACCCCGACGTGAGGTAGTCGTATGCACAATGTAATCCAATATGTTAGCCCCATGACACTCATATGTCGGTTCAACGTCAACCTCTGTGGCGTAACGGAAACGTTTCTCCTTATCTTGATCTTGTCGATCTAACAGATATAAGACAGGACATGTGTAGATTAATGGGTCATCTACAATCGCGAGTTCCTCATAGTAATTTACGTATTCTCCAATATCCATTTACGTTACCTTACAATTATCAAAGTATATAGCCTCAAAGTCATCGTCCTTATCATACTCCACACGTGCCCAATCAGACGTATCAGAGGCGTAATCATCTAGTACGTGTTTAATATTATTCTGAAGGTATGGTTGACTTTTTTGAAAATGATCCTCCCAATACTCATCGTCTACATATACTTCAGCTGTAATTACAAATTTTTTCATACGTTATCTCTCCACTAACTTACCTGCCTTACTTCCTGGTCCATAGACATGACGTACGTAATTCAAGTTCTTACTTTTGCCCTTATCGTAGAACAACGTCTCCACTACGGCACGTCTGTCTTCGTCTTCATGGTCGTAGTACCAACGTGCACCTTTTTCAGTTACTTCACGTACTTCCCAATAGTTGGTACCATCGTGGTGACTACATTGAATCTCTAACTTACCACCTACGTCACTGAACGCAATGTAGTCCATGTTGTTAAGCACAGTACATAGTTCTTTCCAACCTGTAACGACTTTACCACCATCTTCACGACCATACCAAAGTCCACATGAGCCTGATACAACAAGAAGTTTATCTTCGAGGAAGTCTTTAATCTCACACTCGAAATCCTCCCAAAGCGTCGGATCATAGAAGTTACACCATTCATCAAAAACCTCTGCATCTGTCGGAATCGAATCATCTCCATCTTCACGTCTTCTTTCGATTAAGTCATCTCTAACCCAGGCTTCTGTTTCTGAATTAAATTCGTTATCATAGAGTACTACTTCTCTTACTCTTCTCGCCTTCCTTGTTTTTTGCATTGTGGCCTCCTTATTGCCAAACAAATAGTCCACCAAGTGGAGGTGGAAGCGTCTGAAATTTCCGCACTCTCCACATATTATTTTCTCTCCTATGTATTAATGTATCCAAGAAATCCCCTTCTGCCATATAGAAAACATACTCTGATAATCCGATAGGCACTGCGTCTTGTTCATTCATTCCGAAGCCTTCAGTAGCTCTCCCTTGCCCGTCATACGCATCCACACCCATGTATAACGTAGGGTACATAACCTGAAACACATACGATGAGGGTGCGTACCATGGATGTGTTTCATACTTTGTGTAATCACCAATCTCTTTTGTTACCATGTAGCTGCTTTTCCTGCTAATCCGTCCCACACGTCAAAGTCATTATCGAAGAAAGTCATATTATAGGCGAACAGTGGCCCTGTCCAATTCATACACCGCTCAAAATTAATGTATATACCTAACATGTGTTTACGTGTGGCAAGGTCGTCCTCAGATTCGCAATCAAGTTCAGTAAACGTGACTTCCGTATCACGTGGGGTAGATACGCAACCATATAAGATGGGGTACTGACGTGATGTGCATTCATCTATGCTTAACCCTATCGTTGCCTTCGTCTGATCTACGTATGTTACGTTTGTACCTACGTCCATTGTTCATTATCCTCCTTGAACAAAGTAATATTATAAGCAGTATTCATTCCTTGATGAAGTAACCATGCCTCTAAGCTCATACCCTCCTGTATATGTAGGGATGATACACGGTACGGAAGATCGAACTCACCGGTGTATTCAGCATCCGCCTCTGTACATGCAATATATTGGCCGGTGCGAGGATTTTCTATACGATGATAGAGAATAGGCGTATCATACACCTCAGCTACATTGACATACTTGATCATTAATCCATCCACTCATTCTCCTCCTCATCGAACATTTTCATAGTGTATAAATACAGATTCGCCTACCATACGTCACTCTCGTTTTCATCAAAAAAGATCATGTTATACAACTCACGATATGCTTTGTGTAAGATAAATTCCCATGCATCTGTAAAGTTAATAGCCACAGGTAGGAAAGGCCCGTCGTATATATCCTCATATGACGTCTCTCTGTCTACTTCACAACACAGAGTCATTTGATCATCATGTACATACGTATATAAGATAGGGTAATCAATGTTGAACTGATCAAACCCAATGTATGTCATGTATTCCCCTATTAGTGAGCTTACGTCAGTGCCTGTCATACATATCCCAAACGTCATTATACTTATTGAACAAAATCATACGTGGTGCCATCGATGATTTTAAAAGATTTGAATCACCTTCAGCCGTACGTGTTAGTGTTTTCCAAAAACGATCAACATCACATTGTACTGAAGAACTTGCGTCCCATTGCGTATGTATCGTAAACGAATCAATGTGTAGGAGATCGCACGTATATAATATCGGTATCACGTATGTTGCTGACGTCTTGTGCGTTTTCCAATTTACGCACCTATACGTAAACGAACTTCCAATTGTTCTCATGTTTTACCCTCCATACAGTTTACGTACTTCCTTTACCCCATGTATCTGAATCTGGGCGAAAGTAATATTGATTTACGACACCAGTATGCCGTAGATATCCATAAAGCACATTTGGTATCCTACCCGAACTAGGATTCGAAGTCTCAAGATCACGTTCTGTAACTATACACCGATCCTTACCAAGGTCCAGACGTATTGCAAGAACGGGACTCGATAGATTTATAACACGAGAAGTAGATGATATACAGGTATACGGGAATATATCTCCTATTTTGCTCATTTCGATTTTTTCGATTTTTTGACGTGCCATATATTACTCCAAAACGTATTTATGTAACGCATGTATTGTCGCCCCATTGATCCTCATTAGGGTCCATAGAATATTTATTCACCACCCCGTGATGTGACACATATCCGTAGAGGACGTGTACATCAATAGCGTAATACATCTCATATGTATTCTCTATATCTCTTTCAGTTATACAACGTGCTCGCTCTAGTGCAGGACACATGTATAAAATCGGGGTATAGACTTTCATTCTTTTTATTCTTTTCGTCTTAGACTTTTCCTCGGCTACATACTCGATTGAATATCGGTACATATCCCCAATCTCCATCTGGCGTTCCACAGTACTCCTCCTTATTCATCAACGAGCTTACTACACCCATATATCATGCATATCCCCTCGAAAAACATATAGATCATAGTATCCGTCGCTAAACAATCTATATTGACCTTGATAAGCGCTTACACCTGGATGTGAACAGCCTATGATAGAATGTAGAACCCCTCGACGATCCGTACTCTTAAGCTGAACCGAAAGGCCCCATTCAAAGCATGCTACTCCAACATAGAGGGCGCTATTAGACTCCATTCCAGCTAATAAGCATGGATGATTAGATACCATTCGATGCCCATAAATATCTGTGTGCACACGTCTACTCTTTTCCCCTATAGTTATTTGCTTCATATGTTCTCCTTTAATGTCTAGTACCCCATCTTTCTTCACTTGGATTAAATTGCCCATAAAACAAATCCGTAAACGGAGGGTGTATACATATACTACCTGTCCATATACCAGTGAAAAAATACGTAAACATATCTATGAAAGCTGTTTCACCTTCGTTACTGAGTTGAAAGAGTATACGACTGTTAACCAGGTCTCTTTTACCATTATCCGATCTCACTATGCACCATCTGTTTATATTTCCAATACTTAGCATATATACCTCTCTGAAACCTAAGCCTCCTCCACCCAACGCTCTGAATTATCGTGAAACACAGATATGTTATACCCACCTGATGATCCGGATGTAACCGTGTGTGCGTATGTGTAAAAGTCTTTGTACTTCCATTCAAGCTCCCAAAACAATTGATCTTCCGTACAGTTTGAATTGATAAGCTCTACGTCCACTTCTGTACATGAAACAACGCCCATATCGTCAGTACTAAACAAGACAGGTGTCATATTAGTTTCTGGAGAATAACGATGTGAATATCTAAATAAACATCCTATGCAACTATTCATACTCACTCCCACTTTTCAGACCCTCGCAAAAATATATTAAGATTGTATGCGTGCTCACGATCCAATATGTAATAACTAAGAAAAGTACCACCCACTTTCCATGGCAATGTATAAATTGTTTCTACGTCGATGTCTGTACATATACCGTAGTATTCACTTGAACACGTATTTGCTGTACGTAAATCATAAAGGACCTTACGTGATTCCTGCCACGTTACACCCATGTATGTGAACGTATCCCCTATTATTGTCAGTTCTTCCATACAAACTTCCTTACATAAATCCGCACCATTTATGCGCACGTCGATCAAACTGTAGGCATTGGCCTAATACGTCTTGATCTAAGTACGCATGAAATGTTCGGACATACGTATCATTATAATCATATTCACAGAGAAACGTATCCATGAATGAATATAATATAGATGACGTAATTGGAGCCTTAAGATGATCGTGGTTATCTTGTAAGGTATGATAATACAGTACGTGTACAGGATCACCGATTGTCATCACTTAAAGTCTGTTTCGTAATCTGACGTATATCTATTACCGGATCGCTTTGCTTAAAGGACTCACGTGCCAACGCAAATATTTTATCCGCTTCTGCCGCACCTACAACCTTCGTTACAGCTGTTTTAGATACAGTTGCAATTTCGTTCCATAACTTCTGTCCAAGACCCTTACGTAACTTTTCCTGACTATACGTATCCTTAATTTGTCCGGGTAGAATTTGCAGTTGCATGTTTACGTCAGGGAACGTCGCCTTATACCCTACGCCCTCACTTGCGATTTGCTCACGTCCCTGTTTTATAAGAAAATCACATGTTTTATGTAGTTGCCATATGACCGTTAATAGCTTCGCGTCTACCACACGTTTATGCGATAATTCCTCATTCAAGTTCACAATATCTCTGATTAATTGTGTCATTGGTTGTCTCCTTTAATTTTAGTTTTAAGTTTTTATTAAAGTTCCATTTTTTTTTCATTAAAGTTTTAAATCTTCGATCAAAAATTCTTTACCTCGATATTTAATTAAGAACCTTAGATCACGTGTATCCACAACTTCCACTTCATCCTTACCTTCGAAATTACTGATGAAATCTTGAAATTCAGCATCCACTAAGTTACCGAATTTATTAAAGTTTCCGAATGACTCTCTTGCATTCTGAATCTCCATTTTTATACCATCAGGCAACCTCGAGAAGTCTAGGTATGTTTCTCCCTCCCACTGAAATGATGCATCAGGAAGCATTACCACATTCTTTCCTGACGCACTTTCGAACGCAATAGTTCCTATCGCTTTTGTCTCTATCTCTGCCATTTGTTCGATCCTTCATCAAATCTATATACATGTATGGGGTCGATGTATCCGTTTTTACAGTTATCTTCTAAGCAAGGCAAACTTCTTGTACATTCAAACCCTAGAAAGCACGTGACCTCTGAAACTATGACACTATCAATAAATTCCTCATGTGGAGCATAATACAGGGTTGGAAGAGCACGAACGCCATCCCAACCCTTAACCGTACTCCAATGAGCATGATAGAACCAATCCCCAGTTGCTGAGATATTTCGATTTTTATAGGCGTGTTTATCGTTGAACTGAGTCTTATATTCCCAGCAAAGATAATCATTCGGATCAAGACTCCCCTCACTTATTGGATTTGCGAACATCTGATGTGCTACAGATCTTTTCATATATACCTATCTCACTCATTCCCAACGTGTTACTACCCATATATCTCTATCAGGATCAAATCGTACGCTACTGTAAAGATAATCATCTGGATCAATAAATTCATCCCCTAGTGGATTCGCAAATGTTGGATAATCATAATGTTTTAGGTCTGACACAAAAGCGCACATATAATCCAATTCTCCAACAAGCGTACGATATGTATCATTATTATGTAAAGCTGGATCTGTATCGAGTACAAGTAATGTAGGAAGTAAAGGATAGTCTGGCATCTCATCTATCTCCCAGACCATTCCTCCTACTTCAGCATCAATATCGTATGTTCTTAGTACCTCAACAGATTGAGCTTCATTACCACACTCCGTTTTCACAATCATAGTCGAACCTCCACAGATTAATATTGTTAAAATCAGGATATCGTTCTTGCATTATTGCATGTATTGTAGCATGATATTTATGAAACAACTCTAAAGCCACAGGAGTAGCCATCTTTATGTATGGGAATCCAAAGACTGCCTGATCTTGTACAACTGATACTATCTCAGGATGATCCAGATTCAATTGTGTCATGGAGTTCTTGTATTCCTTAACGCTTTGAAGTACATACTCCATATTTACATTGGTCATGGCATCGCGTTCTTTAATCATGTTGTCAAACGACAGCATTGATTTAGTTGTTGACATAGGCATACAGATAAGCTCAGGCTGTAAATCCAGAATAAACTGAGTTACTTCAGGCATTGTCATGTAAACATCTTCTTTATCTGCCGAGGAATTTATAGATGCTTTCTGTACAATCATAAACTTCTTTTGAGCAATTCGACATTTAAGTAAAAGGAGGGGCGACAACAGCTTTGTAATATCCGCGCCTTCTTGCGATACTGTGTCTACGTACTTATCTACTACACCGGTAGTCTTTGCACATGTTATTCCCGAGGCAAAGTCACCAAAACTTACATAAAGATTCTCGAGTTCACTTCCATAGGGTATCTGAAGCTTATGTACAGTCTCGATCAGAAGATTAACATAACCATTCATGGCTTCCTCTTGATTTCTTCTTACCAATTCAAAGGCTTTTCGATGCGAGTATACTGTATTCTTATCAATATAACTCTTCTGATAACTCTCGTATGAATAGTCTAATAATGGAGTTGCGGCGACATCGACTTTTGCATTGATATGGCGTACCCATGACAAGAAATCATCTGGTAAGTATGAAAAGTATCCTTGTAAAACTAATGTTCTAAACTTATCGAATAAGTTCTGGTCATATCGTCCATGATTGGCTAGCATCGGTTCATTTTGAAAAAGAACCTGACGCAACTTCTTGAGATTGTCTTCATCATTAGGGTACAACGGGGTCAATGTACCCATGAGATCATCTAGTTCTTCATTGAGCGCATCTTCACGCTTTTGCTCATTGTTAAAATTCCTGACCTTTGCATGTTTCATTGCAATGCGTTCGAAATATGTAGCATGATACACAAGTTCATCCCCACTATCATCGTGGGTTTTAAGATCAAAAATATCTGTTACGTCATTCATTCCACACCAGCAATCCTCATTCGGTGTAAATCGCTTCATCTTTATATTCAGCCCGTCGAATTGAGTTGGCATTTGTAATGGGAAGAACACCTCATGGATATCCCGACTCTCCCCATCGATATTCCTCTTACAAGTACGATTCTCACAGGCACCATTATATCCTGATTCAAAGAACAATAAGTGTCCGTATTCATCATTATTAGCCTCATATAGAGATACCGCAGGGAAAAAGATTGTCCTATTACCCCTACACGTTTGTAACATTTCGCCTATCCCAAAGTTTTGATTACCATTCATTTTATCCTCCTATGAATGTTCACATACGTTACCATTGTACATTTAAACCACACCATACATCCGCACCTTGATCAATTAAATTTACAGCCGCGAGATATCCTACGCAAGGATCAACGTTAGGCATTTCGTCGGCATATATACAATCAAAGTGCGTAAAGAATAACCAATCAGCATGTGGGTTTTGAAGTAAGACTCGATCAGGGAACGTTTGTGCATTATCTGCATTAGCTGTTTCGTCATCACCCACTTGCAATTGTGCCAAAACGTATATATCTTGTCTTACTTTACGCCCACGTGTTGCCACGACTGTTATTTGTGGTTGCTTACGTCTCCCCATACATCCTCCTTATTAAAAGTACACGCACCTACACAACGTATATATGCAAGTGAGTAAGGTGCGTTACTATACGTGAATACCCCACGCCCAAATTCCGCTATAAAGATCATCTCCGTAAACAGTAAAGGACTTACGACAGGTTCGTATTCTCTAACGTCAGGCATCCAAAACTGACGTGTGATCATATCCCCAATGTTGGTGTCTATATGTTCATATTCGCTGTCCATACATTGGCCTCCTTCTCAAAGGACATGATTACAAAAGTTGACGGACTTACTTCACGACACAGTAATTGCCCTAGTGTGCCCTGTGTATAAAACGTAGAATAGGTCTGCCCCCATTTTCCCGCTGTTTGATCTAATTCGGTTACCCACCAATGCCAATCCGGGTCTTCAACCCAATAATACAGAGTAGGGAATTGTACCTCAATTTTCGGCCCTGAGGAAGGAGGTACTTCAAGGTGTACTGAATACTTTATATCATCGCCAAGTTCCAACATCAGTTACTATAAAGCATATCCAACAAACCCGTCTTCGTATCCAAATCCACGTCAGCATTCGCAAGTATGGTAAGTACGGTTGACGCATGTTCAATACTTGCAAACGTGATCGTACGTCCGTCCTCACCTCTTACCAACATACCACCGAATAACGTTGAATTTGAACGTAAAGCTTTTATACGGTTATACGCACGCTCGAACGTGTTCTGTTCTTCATCGTACTCCACATCGCCCTGACGTATAGTAATTGCGATAGATGCACACGTTGGATATTCGCATACCTTCTTTTCGTGTTTTTTCAATCCAACTACGACAGGAATGTTATCAATGTTTGTACTTCCGTCAGTCCCCACCGTAATTGCTGACCCGTTTGGCAAGGACCTCTCACTTCCTGGCTGTCCGGGTGAAAACATCATTACGCCACCACCGTTATTTGACGTTCCGCCATTCTTCAACGTAAGCAACATATTTAGCATTTCTGCTTTAGCCTCAAGTTGGTCATCTTTCTTACGTGGACGTGGTCCCATATATTTGGATATATGTAAGTCTAACGTTGTTTTACGTTCGTCCTCACTCTTGTATACGTCAGCCAAATTATCGATAATTTCCTTACATGCGTCGTACATTTTGAATTCATCCACGTTTTTAACTTCGTATTCCTTACCATTACATGCGAAGCCCATACCTCCAATTATGTTATCCTCATCTTCGGGATCAAGTGAGTCTATGTATGACTTCACTTCCTCCAACGTCATTGACGTAACACTCGCGTTGGTTGTACGTATCGCCATTACGTGGAAGTCTTCAGGAAACTTCACTTTCTTGTTTGGTTTGTATGCCTTTTCCATCCCAAACATTTGCATTATCTTATGAAAGTTTTTCTCCTGAGTATCATTTGTATGGCAACCATTGCAAGCACCGCCACAATCATTATCACAAGTTTCTTCATTGATTTCATTTGTATTCTGCTCACTCATTTTAGCCTCCTTACATTACTACATTACAATTATCTTACGCTGTCCATACGTCACTGTCTTTATCAAACACAACACTGTAATACAGCCAATTCTCTTGAATCATCTGTAGTTCTGAGAGGTATGGAATACCCCCATCAGGCACAAAGTCATATTCACCGATAGCACACCTTTGATGATTGAAGAGAACCACATTTAACTCTTGAGAACGCTCCTGTATGCCAAAAAGAAGATCCCCCTCGTGTATCATATTCACTCCTTATTTGATATCATGGTACACAGTTGCCACTTTAGGATCCGAATTCATACGTTTACTTAAATTAAAGTCCTCTTCTTGCATGTACGTCATTTCCTTAAACGTCCAGTAACACTCAAACATAAATGTAGCCATATCCCCTTTTAATGGCTTACCATCCCTTACTGCTTGAGCGAGCACGGCCTTAACCAGATTATAATATGGACGTGCTCTTGGTATTTTACGATCTCGATTACACACTCCAATCAGCAATCCAAATATCCTTATCCGTATGGAATACCGCGGTTTCATATAGGTAGTCCCCATTATCAACGAATGACATGGGTAGGTTAGGGACTGGATCAACGTTATTACCTGGAATACCATAATCGTACTCACTGACAAAAACACGAGACGAGTCTTGGAGTGCGTATATACACGGTTGTGGTTGGTGATCCCATTGTACTCTAAAAACTCTTTCACCAATTAGTTCACTATTCATAATCTTACCTCTGTACCTAAAAACAAAGGACCTGAGTTATCTCAGGTCCATATATCAGAATCGGATGAATGAAAACGGTATTCTTGGTTAAAAGGTTCATATATAGCACAACAGATAATCGTCGAGTACGGACGTTCCCACCAATACAATAACTTGAAAAACTCATTGTCTACTTCTGACCCTCTTAACGATCCAATCTCCGCCAACATATCACACCTTCACATTACACATACGCCAATCTACGGCCCGTCGTAAGTAGTCTACGTATGCTTGATCTTCACACATACCTTTTCCCGGGGCATCCGATAATTTTGCTACAGGCTGCCCATCGAACTGTACTGGTTTGATAACGATATTCAGTGCGTCATGTACAGGCCCAACTAAGGCCGTACCTATTCCGAACGCAACCTTTATCCTGCTCCTAAAACATTCATACAATTTTGTTGCACGTTCAAGATCAAGTGAGTCACTAAACAATAACGTTTTCGTCTTTGGATCGATGCCGTACGACTTATAATGCTGAATCATTTTCTCGCCCCACAAGTACGGATCACCTGAGTCATGACGTACACCCGAGAACAAGGAGCTGAACGTAAGTCTGAAGTCTTGCAGGAATACGTCAGTACCTATCGTATCCGTTAATGCAATACCATTCAGAATACCATACTCCTGTACCCAAGACTCCATCATGTATTTATTGGAATATGCTGGATTACGTTCAGGATATCCTTGTCCAACCATCATACAGTATTCGTGTGCCATAGTCCCTACAGCCTTCACACCATACTTAATTGCCAGATATACATCAGACGTACCTACGAACCCCTCAACGTTTTCTTCAACCACACGACGTACGAAATAATCCTGTGCCTCAAAAGACAATCGACGTCTGAACCCAAATTCAGAAAACACACCTACGTTATACTTACCCGACTTAAGGCCTTGTATGTTCGCTTCTACGTTAGCCTTAAAGTCATTCAACATATCAGTATAACATCCACTCATTTTATAATGCGTTTCAGTTACGATTGCCATAATAGGCGTTTCGTATGGACTTACGTTAAGGGCTGAACCGTTGAAGCGTATACGAAGGCCACATTCCGCGTCTGTTGTAATCTGAATGTCTTCCATACGTGGGTGCCAAAAACGTAAGAAATCAATGTAGTCCTTACGTAACCAAGGTAACTTCTCCTGTAGCTGTACGAGTTCATCTTCAGTATAACGTAATGAGCAATAATGTTCAACCTGAGCTTTAATTTCCTCAACTTCTTCAGGACTAAACTTTACACCTGCGTTACGGCACTTAAACGCCCACGTTGCTTGCTTACCGTTGTGTTGATGAAATATTGCCTGACCCATGGAATACTTATATGCATCCTGATCAAGCAATGTGTTAATGATTGGTTTTAACTTCATCTCTTTTTTATCTGTGTTAATAATCATGATAATCCTCCTATTTTTTTTTCTCTACTGTCTAGAATTCTTTGCACCCTTACCTTCTTACCTACATATCCATATATTGGCTTTCTTATCGAACCCACGTTTGAACGTTCCATTTAACGTTTGATACACTTGTAATAAGGCACCTTTTGTACGTGTGTAATTACGTGGCGTCTCTAACCCCATCTCGTGTGCAACTAGACGTGGACCTACATTAATGAGTAATACGTCATTTATGACATATGATTTACCTGCATATGTTAATCCATGTACACAAAATATATTACCTACCTCGCAACCCATACAGACGCTCCTTTTTTAAATATATAACACATCGGATGTCGCATAATATGGGAATAGTGCCGATTAATATAAGGCATACCTCTACCTCTTTCATTGGTTAAAAAGTTTAATATTCCAACCTCTGTCAGATTTTGATTTCCTTCTCCGACCCACAATGTACGGAAAGGGAACGGGGTAAAATATGAGGCTGTTACCCATATCTTTGCCTCAAGCTCATCACCAACATTTATTGATTTATTCATAATGAACGTTTACCTACGGAACGAACGTCTTTCCCATACGTCAGCTGATGTAAATTTATACCAACCAAAATGTTGTTTCGTATATAGATCAAGTAACGACTCTTTCTCCCTTATAGTATCATGCCTCGCATAATCTAATCCGAATTCAAACACACAAAACGGTACAGAGGTTGAGTACAGGTTTACAGTATATAATGAAGGCAATATACGAATGATTTTCATGGCTACAGGAACTGCGTCCCCAATCTCCCAATATTCTTTATACTTATTCCTTTTTCTAGGGTAGGATTTCTTTTTCTGTTTCTGTGTGTCAGACATGTCACCTCCAATATTTAATGATCTGCACGACTCATCCATTTATCTGTTCTTGTGAATCTACGCCAAGACGCATGTGATCCTGTATATAATTCTAGAACTGTAACTCCGGCCGATAGTAAATTCAGACTATCTCGTGCTATACCCCATTCAAATACGAGTGGGGGATTGTATCCAGAAGAATCCCTTGGCCAACGCAGAAGTGGTTTTGTAGGGAATAATGAATTTACCTCAATACAAATTTCTTCACCTAAATCGGTCATAGGCTTTTTTGCTTTAGTTGCCATGTAGTCTCCCTATAATATTTAAGTGTATATACCTCAACCAATCCAATATACGTTTCTTCACCGACTTCGCTTTTGTTTCTTTCTTATGATTCTCTATGATCATACTCACGTCGTTGCCCGAATACATCCCCATATGTCACGTCGTGTAAACTTGTAAAAGAGATAATGTGATTTTGTATACAGGTCAAGCAATGTCATGCTGTTTATCTTTATGTGCCTACCACTATAATCTGTACCCCATTCATAAATCAACCAGGGCTCATCCATATCATATATATCATACGCAGCAATAGGTTTTGTAACCATAGTCGCACACACTCTGATTTTATGCTCGTCACCAATCTTATTTGTGTTACTCATCATGATTTATCCTGTACATATTATATCCTTAACCGTATTTACTCTTACTACTCCATATATCTTTTTGTGTAAAGCGATAGAAGCCAGGCTTTTTTGTATATAAGTCAACAAGCGAAAGTTTCTGTAGTCTTACCGAAAACGTATGCCTCTTAACATTTTCCATGCCGAACTCATACATTGCATATTCCCAACTACTATATTCATACAGATGGCATTGATATAATGGTTTTGCCGTCCAAAAAACTGGTGTAACAATCTTTACTGTTACCTCTTCACCAAGTTCTACTGGGTTTTTAAGCTCACTTTTTTGCATACGTTACTCCTCGTAGTATGTGATCAATTTAGTGCGTACGTTCGGATTACTATGAAGACGTTCAATACGTTCAATCACGTCATCCGGTACGTTCGCACTTCCGTTAATCAAATATTCATCTAATTGTGCATACGTAAAGCCAAGCTTCTCCTCATCCGTCTTACCTGACATGCCATCTGCTGGTGGTTTAATCATGAACGTCTCATCTATACCCATGGCCATTCCCAATTCAATGACCTCGCTACACGTCAGGTTATGAATAATCTCAAAGTCACCTACAGCATCACCCCACTTCGTACAGTAACCAACGTATGCCTCACTTCTGTTGCCTGTATTACAAACGTATCCGCCCATTTGTGCTGCTATAGCATATAACGTTGTCATACGTAGGCGCGCGGGTGTATTCGTTTCGAGTACGTTGGATAAACTTACGGCCTTACTTTTTTGGATGATGTAATTACATAAGTACTCATACATAGGACCAATGTTTATTACCCATGGATTTTCTTTTCCACCTACGGCCCAACATATATCATGTGAATCGTCAATGTCGGCCTGAAAATCGTTAGGTAATAATACAGGTACAACACGTGCAGGCCCAAGTGCTCGCGTAAGTATGGCCAGACATACAGTTGAGTCTTTACCTCCACTAACCCCCAATACAGCAACTGATTTTGGGCCCTTGTTTGCGAACCACTTTTGTACCTTTGTGATTAATTCCTTTTCTAAATTCTTGTAGTATTCTTCATTGTGATATTTGTATTCAAACATATATACTCCTTAATAAGTGCGATATGTACTGTTTGCGTATCGATTAATCCAGACTGAGGCTTTAGAGTCGAAGCATTCATCGGGAGCCAAATAATGTGGATTCCCCACAAAGAGAAGCCCCGTTGTACAGAAATCCTTGGTCACATTCTCTACATCATATTCACCATATATCCGAGATAATGTTTTCCCCCGGTCTACATAGATCACTGGACATGGTCTCCCCCTTACTTCCCAATCTAAATCGCCGATCTTTGCATTTTTAGTTGTCATACGTCTTCCTGTTTCTTCCTACGTCGAGGCCTAGGTTTACCACGTAATTTTTCCTTACGTTGTACAAAACCACACATAGGACACCCATGACCTATTAAATGGTTATGTGGACTCTGTAAAAATTCACCATGCACAGGACATATTATAATTACGTCTATATGCGTTCTTGAATATTCTACCTTACTATAGTCGTACGTATCCCCATGTACACTACGTGCCTTTTTGATAAACTCTTCATTGGTTAACGGTTTTAACACATTTGACTCCTATACTTATATCTTCAGTGCGTTTATTGCTGCCTGCACACCTCGCTCAAACACGTCACGAGTGTAGGCTTTTAGCCAACCTTCATGTATTCCGATCAACACATCGTCTAGATACTTTACTACGACATCCTCATGGAGCCAATCGCCGTATTTTTCGAATCGTTTAAGGTCCTCGTCTCGTTGCTTCGTGTTGTTCTTTTTAGTTATCTCAGCCTCCCTTAGCCTCATTTGATATGCCGCCCAGGCTATTCTACCAATAGAATCCCCATTCTTTCCCATCCATACACTGAAGTCATCTACATGTTCAGGTGTCAATGGAGAATAACGATACTGTTCTGATATATCGACTCGAAGAGAGTGAAGCCTAGGGCTTATCAGATACTCACCACTTTTGTACCACGTAACATCATTACTTGGTTTTTCATCATGTTCCATTACATAATAAAAATCGCCGTCTTTTAGTTGATTAGGTTGTAAACACCCTGTCATATAGCCTCCTTATTTTGTATCCCATGACATCTCAGAGAAATCCTGCCAAGCGATAACATCACATTCAATTTTGTTTTCATAGCAATCAAAATTATAATTCCTATCAAAATACCATACCTTATCTCGATACCACCCAAGCACATAACAACCTGGTATTTTTAACAACAAGAGTTTGACTTCTTCAGGTAATTCACCATTGCTTGGATAATGCCATTGTGGGGTATTATCTTTTGCACCTGCAATATAGCCATCACGATAGGCCTTTTCCCGTAGTAGACGAAACAACCTGTCTATTTGAGGCCCTTTATCAGAATTATCTATAAACTTTTTTAAATCAAAATCTTCTGAATATTGTGTGTTATATTGAAGTGACTCTTTTGTTGCTCTTTCTTTAATTTCATCTATGGTCATGACACCTCCATAAATACATACTAGTTCATTCACGTTGAAAGCTCTCCTGTCCACACGTCGAGGTCAGTTATAAAAACACATACCCTACATAGATACGTAGTGCTGTATATAGGTGCTATACGTCTATCTGATACGTTACCATTAACGTAATGATAGTAATATTCTCCCATCTCATACAATGCGTCATCAATATCTATAAGCATGTAGTACAAAGCGCCTAAGAATGGTTTATCCCTCGTCATGCCTTGAGGAAGATACTTGAAAACCATATCACCTATATAGGAGCTCATGTTCTTTCTTAGATCATACCTCGTCATCTTCTTCGCCGTCATCCTCGTCGTCATCATCTTTCAGAATTAATCCGTCCTCTGTTTCAGCTACTACGTCAGTTTCTACGTAGTGTCCATCCATATACGAATCATCTTCAAAATCCATGACAATCCAATGCCATAAACCATCTTCCAATTTTATAGGTGCAATGTGAGCCCCATTTGTATATACCCGTGTCTTACCTATTTCCATACGTCAGCCTCCTTCTCATGGTCCTCTTATTCTTCATAACAATGTGTTTTCTCGACTTAATTCTTCTGCTGCTTTGCCTTCACAGTACCCCGCAAGATGAACCTCCTCAAAAATAATATGAGCTATTCGAGATTTTAAATCGGTGCGATCTCTAGCTATGTCTATCATATCCTCTACCCAGGCAATCATCTTTTCTATGTTCTGTTCCATTCCATATTCTATATCGCACTCAGGAAATTCTGGATAAATCATTTTGCACCTCCTCTGAGTATGTTGGAACTTCACACCAAACGATAGGTTGACTAGCAATTGAATCATCTTCATAATAAAAGTGACCTCTAAAATAATAAAACCTGTCACCTGCTTCATCTAAGACTGTTCTGTTATCTTTCGGCAAGTCTCCATCAGCTACCCTATGCCACTTTGTTAGTTTACCTGCTTTAAGTCCATCAAGAAAACCGTCTACGTAGGATCTCTCCTCTCTACAAACTTTATACGTAAGTTCCTTATAAAAAAAGCTCCTTTCAGCCATTTCCTTATCTGTCATATTACCTCCTCTACTCCACACGGAGTCCCATCGAGGAATGTACACCTATTAAATAAAGTCTCTAAACTCATCCAATTGTCAATTAGATATACCTCATTGTTTATATTGTCAAATCCAACTATGATTACTTCTTCATTTGGTGTTTTTTTGAATTGCACACAAATCAACGACATTGTGCCTAATACTATTGGAATGTTCGTTTTTCTCTCCCAAGCATCTTTCAATTCATCAATATCTTTGAAAGGTCGCCATTTCTTCTCAGGTGCTCGCTCTACAAGATATGCAAGAGCATAAAAATCGCTTCCGATATTAAATCGGTATTCGTCGTATTTAGGACCTATGCTTGTTATTATTTCACAAAAAGCCTCGTTATCACTTTCCACCCTCGATTCTAATAATCCGAGAGAGTCCGCAGCATAAACCCGATCACCTTCGTGTAATTCCTCAGCATTGACCACTGTATAAACTCTACTAATATCAAATTCCATTTTACACCTCCCTATTATCCCTGTTCATCCAATAGATCCGTTACACTCTGTCCTACATATTTTGCAATCCAATTTACTGCCATTTCTTCGTCTTTCTCAAACATAATTACTCCTCGATAGGTTCAAATCGATTATTTCTGATACAACCAAAAGAATTAAACGGTGATTCGTACCTTGTTACACAATCACCTTTATCGTCTCCGTGAATACATTTTTTACAGATTTCTGTATCGTTACTCCCATGAGATTCAAAATAAGCAGTTTTATCTAAACCTCTAATTTTAGCGTTTGTATATTTCTCATCAAACTCAATACTTTCTTCTAATGTCATAGTTACCCCCCTATTATCCCTGTTCATCTAATAGATCCGTCATTACAGATAATAGACTACGTAGTTTAGCATCTCTCTCATTTGGATGCTTTTCCCGTGGCCGTAGTAATTCAAAAGGCTCTACCCCAAGTGCCTCCGAAAGCGTAACAAGCGACTTAAAGGATCCCCACTGACGTCCACTCTCAATATAACTGATGAATTTTGAAGACATCCCTGTAAGTTTAGCTAAGTCAACTTGGGATAACCCTTTGGCCTTCCGTAATCGTTTAATGTTGCTCGTGTATGTATCCTGAAGTACTTGTTCATTCATGTATTCACCTCATTTATAACTCTCTTTCTGCTGTGATTGTACGTTTGATCTGACGTTGTAGTTTTTCACAACACTCTTCACACATCATAATACTTCCACACTTAAATCGAATTTCGTATAGACGGTACATGTGGTTACGTCCACATTCTATACACACGTCATTATTACGTTCCGTCTTACACGAATCTGCATGCGTTGGTGTTACGTTGATCATTTTATACCTCCTATTAATACTGTCTTATTTTCCTATCCAATTAGTAGTCCAAATATTCCGCTTAGGATGGAACAAATAAATATCGTGTTCAGGATGATATAAGATTTCGAACTTATGACGCAGTGAAACTGTGATATCAGGATGAAAATACCGTGTAGTATATTCGTCATACATATGTTCCTTCGATATGTAGAGGATTGGATATGCATAAAGACGCTCATTCTTCGACATGCCAAAAAGCCTATACTTTATCAAGTGTCCTATTTCTACTATCATATGCTCTCCTAATGCCCGAATTGTCTTTTCCCCATTTGACACAGATCCAAGTAACTCATGCCCTTGAGACAATGACCTTTATCATCAGATAATGAAAAGCTGTCTCCCTCTCGTCTTAATGTATACCCGATTTCTAGAAATTTCTCAGTATACCATTGTATTAAAGACTCCTTATCTGACATTTATACCTCCTCTTATAACTCACTGCCATCTAGAATATATGCAAATGAACCACTTACAGGTTTATTCTCTGCGTCAAAACCTCTTATTCCGAATCTTCTGAATGACGCATGCCCAACATACCAAGTATCCACAATTTGGTCAGGTTCGCTGTGTATAGCTAGTCGTATTTTAATTTCTTCGAGACTATCCGTAATATATCCCTTAGTAGCATGAGTTATAGGTTTTCTATTGTATTTACATATGACCCTTGTGTAGTCTATATCATTATCTAGTCTCTCATAGATTGCAGATACTAACTCATGATTTACATTAGAATCATTTGCTTCGAGTTCTGCGAGTTCTTGCTTAATTTCCTCATTAGTCATCTTACACCTCCTTTATTTTAGCTAACAAGTCGCCAAGCTTAAACCAATATTTCGTTTCTTTATCATCGTCACCATCATCGCACACCTCCTCAAATTTTGCATATGCTTTTTTAAGCTTTGATAATAATTCCAAATTATCCAACAGGCCTAATTCCCATAACCGAAGTAGAATATTATCCAAAACTTTCATCTCATCGGGCGAGTTCGAAATGTTAGTTTTGTCAATTATATATTGTTTATATTTTCTAATCAATTCAGATCGATTATTCCCATGTATCTTTCCACTCTTTTTATCAAATATAAAAGTGTCACCTTTTCGTTGTAACGGCTCGTACATTAACCACATATCTGATTCAGAACATTCCTCGGGCTTCACACATTTCAAAGTATCATATTTTTTATCATCCATTTCAATTTCATGCGTAGTCTTACCAAGAGTTCTCCAATGGTCGAATTCTCTGTCAAAAACCTCATCGTGTCTAACCCAAATACTCTTGTATTCTTCAGG